>JGI24158J21664_10012211_pt1 | contig 11392 bp, 2 predicted proteins | sample Ectturendosymbi3_FD_21664 | JGI IMG/M metagenome (IMG submission 21664)
AACATTAACCCCTAAACCGAAAGTTTGGAAACTTTTGAAAAAAGAAAAGAAAATGTGGTCTTATGAATTGAAATGTGCAACCATTACTACCAAAACGAAAGTTGCCAAGGTGAGAGCTGAACTGAATACCTTGAGCATCTAGCAGACATCAACACATCCACTATGCTATGACATTGGTGCTGCTTAAGTGACAAACTAACCGTTTTATTCGAACTGCGTCATATGCAAGGCAGATGAATAGTCACTACCAATAAATAAATCCATTCATGATGAGAAAAGTGTCAGAATTTCAAGCTCACATGCAGTAAGTGTGTTTGAATCAATGTTGTGACTTTGTCTGTATTGCTTTAATTTTCATTTTAGGCAGTGGCTACAGAACTGCATGTAGATCTTTCAATATGAAACCTTATTCGACCACCTCCTGTAACATGACAGTAAAGCATGAAGAGGATGCAGTAGGCTTGTTGGAAACATAGAACCCAACCCTAACCTTAATACTAACCACCACTAAACCTAACCCCTAAGCCGAAAGTTTGGAAAGTTTTGAAAAAAAGTAAAGAAAAACTGGTCCCATGAATTGAAACATGCAAGCAGTTACTATTACAAAAACGTAAGTTGTCAAGTGAGAGGCGAACCAAAAACCATTGGCACATCAAACCTGAAATGCATCTGCTACACTACCAGAAAGATGCTGCTTGGGTGACAAACTGACCACTTTATTTGAACCACATCATGCGAGGTGGTGCGTCTAATAAGTTTTAAACAAGAAGATCATGGGTGGTTCTGTAGCCACTTCCTTCATTTTATTTTTCTAGTTATTTGTACTAAAGGCATATAGCTTATATGAAACAACAACGCAATAATCTGATGTTAAGAACAACCAACAAGACAATGAAAACAACAAACAAAAATCAAGACATTGATTATGCAAAACATCACAGATGCAAACAAAAATGTAAAGGCAAGCAATATACTCCAAAATCAAAAATATCAAATGGAGGGGCACCATTGGATGGCAAAAACAAAACGAAATGATTCCATGGCATTTCAGTTGAATAAAATATGACAGAAACATTAATCTTGGGTTAAATCATATACATAAAAATAATTAACATAACCCAGATGATGGTGGGCAAGCAATAGTGGGTAAAGAGTGTGTACAGATCAGCAGGTGAAGCATACACGGACATAGGAGGCGAAACCGGGGGGCCATGGCCCTCCCACTTTTATTTCTGGGGGGCTTGGCCCTCCATTTTTGAATGTCGCATTTTGCCTATACAAGTTTAACTGACACAATTACTATCAGGTCCACTGTTGAAGTAAATTGTTTAATGAAAAAATTCTGTAGAATTTGGCAGTATTTTAACAATATTATCTGTAATATATTATTTGTAATTTGGCAGGATTTTATAATTGTTAGGCAGAATACACCGTGCACAATCTGTTATCCTGCTTTGGCTTGCTAACCGCATTGATGGTGTTGAATAGTGTTACCAAATAGTGAAATACAACACAATTTTTTATAAAAATGGTGTAATTTTACATGCTTGTGTGCAGTGGGCGTCGGAAGGATTTTTTCTAGCTGAGGCCACTAGTGGATTTTAAATGTTTTCCTAAGGGGGGCAAAAGTGGTGAAACTTGGTTTTTACCACTCATAACTAAGACAACAGCCTTTTTGCTGAAATTTTCACTTTCCTGCCTCTCTTCGGACACCCATGCTTGTGGGTAGGAAAAAGTTCGTGCCACACTAGAGGCATAATGACGGGAGGCAAAGGGGCACAATTCCCAGGGCTTCGAATCACTGAGGGGATCGCTGAATCACTAGTGGTGCTCCAAAAAGTCTCAACAATGTCACAAGTACTTTCTTCAATATAATACATTTACTTCCTATAAAGATCTTAAATACGATTTGCTTCTTGCCCTGGGCACCATCCAACCTCGTTACACCCCTAGCCATACCATTAAAAATTGGTGTAATTTCAAGCATTTTAACGCCATTCTAAATAGTAAAATTTTGCTGAGTCTTATATGCAAAATGAAATATTTGACGCATCAATTTCAATCATAGCAACTGTTGCTGTACTAGAAAAACACAGCACAAAAAAGTCATATTAAAACAAACTCTTCAAAATGAAAATTTACTAGTTTGGTGGCCACCTTCTACATCATGGGTTAACCTATGGGTAATTACCTTACCCAAGACAAAGCATATTGTGTTTTTTTGCATTGGCAACACTAATCAGCTATATTTTATTTTTGCATTGGCAACACAATTGGCATCTATTCAAACAACTTGCTGGTTGCTACATATGCTTTGTCTTGTCTTTGCATTCCGGTATCTAATGCAGTTGTAGAATGAGTATTCAGTTACGTTACTTCTGTTTAAGATGTGGAAAAGGTGTGATTTTAAATAAAAATAATTATGATTTATTGCAGACACATGGTCCATATCGTAGGCAGAGTAAACAATGCATGAGCACAAAAAATGGTTAGCCCTAACTCATTACAGAATAGATGTTTGCAAATGATCACATAGATAAGAGAAAAAAAAATTTAACGTCACCCCAACTGTAGCGTCATACACTCACCATAATACAGGGATCCAGTAATGTTAGAGAAATGAAGGCATTCTTACGTCAAAACTTTGAGGTAAACAGCTAACCGTTAAAAGGAGCAAGAAGTAAAACAATGAGTCTGATGGGGGTACACATTGGCGCACAGATACATGCAACTGTTCCAATCAAGATTTCAAATGCTTTACAACGCATTTATCATGAGATGGACAGCGAAATAAATTTCCAAAGTTTTGAAGTAGCCAATTAATATTCCTGATTTTTAAAGCAGCACATGGGAGCTTTCCCGCAAGGTTAGGGGGTGATTTCAGTAATATTTGTTAGTCAAGTCTCATAACGGCTTCGCTTCTGTAAGAGAGATGAAGTATACTTCACAACACCCATGTGACAAAACAATGGACAACAAAAGGCCTTATATCGCGAGTGTTGTTTTCCGAATTTTACAAAATCATGGTGAATAAAGTTACTTTCATTGGTTTTAGGGGGTGGCGATCGCCCTAATCGCCCCCCACTGGATCCGTTCCTGACCTCAGGCTCATCCATTAGAGCCCGAGCTGCTCTATGCAATTAAGTATTTTTGAAATATAATACATAGTGGACTGAATGTTTTTTGAAACAATGAATTTGCGTAGAACAATGGATTTGAAGTCCAATCCAATGGACGGTTCCCATTTCAAGAATAATTTCAAACGAACGATAAATTGTCCATTAACTTGGGCTAATATGAATGAGCATAGTGAGCATAGGACCCAGACATTATCATTGCTCTGTAACGTACGTTACTCAACAATGGAGAAGTTATCATGAGAAATTCTCATTTATTGTCACATAACTAATGTCACTGAGCAGCAATAATGTCAGCCAAAATGAGAGCAAATGGAAATTTCAGTGACGTAGGCGTCGAACGATTTCATTCAGTCAGAATAAATCGTATGATGAGCCCGAGTGATGCTGTTGACCTGGGCCGCCCCTGCAACCACCCATATTTGAATTTCAGGTGGTTCACTGATACATTTTCAGAGTATTGTAATTTTGTCTACAATAGTGTAATTTAGACCTTCATATGATGTACAAGTAATGATGTCATATTTCAATGCTTGTGATGTCACAGATGCCAATTCTATATAAACCTAAAAAATTTTCTATAGTTTTTTAGACGTGCACTTGTGCCCCCCCACTTTGAAAAAGGTTCCGCCACCCATGAGCATACACACAGGTTGAAGAAGGCAACAATCTGATGAGACAGGTCATACAACTCAGTGTTTGCTCTCAAGTGTCCTACTCTTTTGTTCATATGTATGGACTTAGTGGTGGTTTTCAGCATGTGATTATAATCATCAACTTAATGCAGCGGTTCCCAAACTTTTTCTGATCGCGTACCATTTGTGGGCCCTGTCTTTTCATCGCGTACCACCTTGAAAACACCTTGTTCCAGGATAACTCAATCTGCCCAATATCCCAATATCACTCGATCAAAAGTTTGGCAAACCAGACTTGACACAAATGCGGCATGGACAACATAGCTGTGAGAAATTATAATGGCCAATTTTTGAAACTAGGGAAGTCCACAAAAATGCAGGAATTTATTAACAGAACCCAATAAGTGAAAACAGAATCTATTCTTTTTGTGTGGAAGAACAGAAGGGTCTCGCGTACCACTTTGAAGGCCTTCGCGTACCACAGTTTGGGAACCACTGACTTATGCATTTGATGGATTTCATCTGTAGTGTTCGTATATTAAAGCACAAGTTCAAGAGAATACTAACATAGCTGTTGGAGCAAGGAAAATAAATTCAAAATACAAAGCGGCATCAACACAAATGCAGTGAAACCAAAAGAAAGGTGCCCTGCAAAAGATGGATATCCGTTAGTGGTAGATCTTGGTTGCGGATATAAAATGACCTAACCAGAGTTGTGAGAACTGGTATTTTACGTGGAATAATGGCATCATAACGATAGTAAAAGTATTATTGTTGCTACCCTAGGCCTTATTTCCGCCATCATCACTCTCACATCAAGATTATTAGATTCTTTAATTTCTTGACAAGAAGCTCCAGTAGGACAGAAATTTAAGTTTGAACAGTTGTGAAAAATATAAAAAATGAAAACATCGCAAATCTTTAACATTACTTATTTTGGGGAAGAATATATTAAATTGCAATCACACATAATTTTTTGCATTGCATCTTTACCTTTATTTATTGCATAAGTATTTTTCCACTCTAGTTTATGTCATCACACATCTGTTAATGATATCCACACTGACATACATCTGTTCTTTATACTGTACCAAAAGTAACATCCAAGTTAGTAGTACATACACAGTAGACATCAACGTATCACAGATGATGGTGGGCAAGCAATAGGTGAAGAGGCATGTACAGATAAGTAGGTGAAACAAGCACGTAAGTTGAAGAAGTGAACAACAAGGGTTGTGAGGCAGAGAACAATGCATTTAGTATATTTCATTACAAAAACAAGTAGCAAGGGCAGAAAACAATGTTTATACATATAAATCCTGAAGAAATAAGACAATGACCTCGGACCATAATGGAGTGAGTTCCGTTGATGAAAGTATGTCCCACCAGATGCATGGTGTCACCAAATGATGTTCAACAATTTCTTTTGAAACTTTTATTGAAACAGTTAATTCTTGCTGTGCACCATGATTTCCATTGATTGCTTGTTGCTAAAAAATTTTTGACAGCTAAACTTCATTCATGTTATGCTAAGGAGTCAAATTTTTGAAAGGTTGGAGTAAGACATTTTACATCCGGCTCCGCAACCCTGTTATTAACTGAGCTGTAATATAATTACTCATTTAATTCTTCAGGCATTTCTCATCAATACTAAATTGTAGTAAAGCAAAACATGCTCAGAACTGAGTGTGAATTTTTAGAAAAGCATAATTTTGTAGTTACTTTGGTATTACATTGGTGAACATTCATCTTGACATTAAATCAGTACATGAACATAGTTTCTTCAAGATGTAGTATTCTTTCAATTGCAGTACTTTATGTATGTTATAAAGGTTTAAGAGTGTAGGTAATGCACAATCAGTGTTGTGGTGTCAGCCTCAACTGAAAGCTATGGAAGATGAGCACTCACAGAATTCATCAATTTGTGTCCAATGCACTTATGCCTTATCTGACATCTTAAGAATTCCGAACATCAACAGAGCTGCAGCCTCATATTGCCTACAGCAATTGCTACAGAATGGAAGTTGATCAGTGCAAACACTTGTTAAAATTTAAGCAGCAAATATCAAAAGCAATTGATCGTTGAGTACAGTTTCTGAAACATAACAGAATCGTTATATTATAATATAAAGGTTTAAGAGTGTAGGTAAGTATTCTAAGTATTCTACCAGTACAGCTAAATTGATTGAACATACCTCACTATCAGTTACCCAAGTACATGACAAACAATTAGCAATTACAGAAGCACACAACTGGCGTTAGTTAAAGTGAAGCTGAAAGGCACAATTGAATGCCGATTGGTGAACTACAACTATGCACTAATTCTCTAACAAGAGTACAGTTGTAACTATGTTTGTGGACATCAGGGAATTACAAAATCGCTAAAACCTTCAAACTGCACTAATGGACACAAGGGAGCAATGAAAGACGTCCGTCGTCCAGCCAAAAAAGGTATCACCATCCTATCAAATGTTGTCAATTAAAGTTATGCTTTAAGATGGCATTAAAAATGTAACAAACCAATTTGACTCATGAAAGAGCACACATCAATTTTGGTGAACAGGTTAAATTACAGGTGAATTTGATTCGTCGTTGTATGTCTCTAACAATCACTATTGCAAAAGATTTCATGTCATGTTGTAGAACCAGTGATGATGCTTGTGATTGTGCATAAGCTACTCTTCTTAAAACAATGACATCCTATTAAACTCTTGTTGATTAAGTGCAGTGTGATACAGCATGGTTAAGAATAAATCACGTGTAGCAAGTCACACATGTTGAAGTTTTCTCGTGCTTCAATATTTTTAATTGAGAAAGTTTCTGTTTCATTAGAGAGAAGAATGTCCTGTAATCATGGTCATCACTGTAAAGGTGACCTGCTGAGGAAGCTGCTTATCATTAGTGTATTATGTGAACTTTTAATTTTCAACAAGATGATGGTTTTATTTGTTTTTATACCAAGTCAGTATTTGTTGAAAGAACCTTCATAGTGCAAAGAATCTGTCGTGTCTGAATAGATTACATCTTTTCCATAGCAACCATGTATCTTCATGCCAATTTGCTGTTTTGAAGTTACAGCTGCAGTAGGTTGTATAAATGCTAATAAATGTGTTATTTAATGAGCTTGCTTCATGCTGTGTTATTTTAGATATATGCACTGTTACTACAAATGCAACTTCTGCTAATATGTGCAAATACAATTGTAGGTAATTACTTCTGAAATGGAAATGTTGTGGCAAACATGGGAAGAACTGGAAAAGAACCTTGGGATTAGATACAGAGAAACAGGTGCAAAAAGGCAAAAAGAACTGAATCTTCCAGCCAAGCGAACTGGTCAGATAGATAGTGCTAGTCGATTTAAAATCATTGTGCCACCAGAACTAAAAGAAAAGGCAAGAAAGAGAAATGTTAAGCAAGGAAGTAGCCATTCAACCATAAACAATGCCAGTTTTACCAGTGTTGTTTCAAAGTCACAACATGACAATCAAAATAGTAACTTTTTATCTGATGCCTTAACTGAGAGTGCTGGTGATACTCATACATCTGCAGTGTTTTGGCCTCAAAATGATTTGAATCTTGATCTTGAAAACAGTCATGAATTGCTTGTCCCTAAACCATTAGTAACTACTGACATACAAACCATTTCAAACAATGTAACTCATGGGATTGAGACTGGGAGGCCACGAATTCAACAGACAACAGAAGTTCCCAACACATCTATTCAGTCAACACTGAGTAAAGGAGCTGCAAAACGAAAGAGCAGTGAAACTGCAGAATCAAGCTTTTTGCACACAAAGTTATTCATTGAAGATTGTTATTGCACACTTGGTTTAAAACAGCAAGAAAAGCATTCATGGGAAGACAGTGAAGTAAAAATAAAATATGTTTGCAACAGGTACAGTCATGTGTCTTACATTGTATTTTCAACTTTAAAGTAAGCATTGTTTGTTACCAGTGGTAGACCAATACTGCTAGTAAAGTTGAAAAAATGTTGTTAATTGTTATCAGCATTTTGCTAAGAGGAAGATAAGTTCATTACAAGTAAAGGCTACTGTTCACATAACTATGCTTATATTGTTGGTCTAATAAAATGTTACACATCTTAACAAAACTTTAGCCTTGTATTTGAAAATATAAATACATTACACACAAATATCAAGTGCAGCATATATTTATATTCACTGTCAGCACAAAATGATATGTTAATAGCATGACACTTTTCTACATTTTTTACTGCAGGAAATAGTGTTTGCTAAAGTAAATTTTGTTGGCCATTTTTTATAACAGTTATCAATAAGCCACTAATTCTTTTTGTGATTTGAAATCTTCTCATCCACAGCTTTCAGATGATGTATCACTTGTGGTGATAGGTGGTATCAAGCAAAAGTTATTTACAATCAAAATTGTTGTTATGCATGAGTGAACACACAGGGTACTGATATTTAACCAAGGGTTAAAGGTCAAAATGGAAGTCCAATTGAGGTTGGTCTTTTGAGATTTAGCTAAGTATATTACACACTGCACCATATCAAAATTTGGTAGCATAAAAGTCTATATAACCTAAGTTACAGCGTGTTAAGTAAAACATGGAAGAAAAGTAGAAATTTTCTGCTTGAGCGATCACAAAAAGTGAGCAATTTTAAACAACCATAAATAACTTTGGCTATGGTTGGTCAATTTAAATAATATTCAGTTTTTTGTGATCAAGATGAAAATCTTGCTAAGTTTCATCAAAATCCAAGAGGGTGGGTTAAATTTTGCAATTTTTTTGGATCGACTGACATGGAATTACCCCGGGCTTTGTAATTTTACCAGATTGTTGTCGCTTTGAACTAAAACTATATCATCAGCGAAAAGTATAGTTATCATAGAATTTGACTTTGGTAAGTCATTTATAAATATTAATGAAAAGAATGGGCCTAAAATTGAGTTCTGGGGGGCCCCAGAAATGATTGAATTTTGAGATGATTTAGTATTTCCTCCTTGAACATACTGTCTGCTGTTGCAGAGATAAGACTGTATTAGTTTGAGCGCATTTCCTCTTACGCTGTAATGCTCGAGTTTTGTTAGTAAAATGGAGTGATTCACTGAGTCAAATGCGTTTCTGAGATCAAAGAAAACCACACATGATGTAAGCTTTTTATCAACGTTCTGAAGAAGGTTTTCGTACAGGTCTATAATAGCCAGGGATGTGGAATGGTTGTTGCGAAAACTGTATTGTTGCTGACTCAAGTTGTTTTTTGGCTTCAACTACAAGGCGCCTTGTGAAACTGGCATTGATATGACGAACTTTTAAAAACACCCAGTATCCAGTCTGTTTTCCATGGGAAAACACCTATTACTGAAAGTGTTAATAAGAGTTTCTCCCTAAGCAACAAAGGAATTGAATGTTCTTTGTTTCAGACAGAATTCTATCAAGGCACACCTATTTATGTATATATATGTCTTAAACAAACAATTAAACATTTGAATCTCATCATCATTTATGAATATTCCACAAGATCGATGCTGCCAAATCTGTTTGCAAAGTGTTTTAATAAGAAATCGATTTTGTGTCATTTACGCATCTTCATTCAGAAAATTGCAATCAAAAGTTTACATGTTTTCAAAATTTTTAACCAGGCTTTCTCTTAACTCTTGCTTTAGTTTTTTTGTCAGTTCACACATAAGCTTTCGCTTGCAGTTTACAAACTGTGGATTTCAACACTTTGGTTACAAACTTTTTGTTTTTTTGGGGTGATTGCTCTGCTTTGTTTTGGTTCATTAAGACATATATACAGTGTAAGCAGTTTTAGTCATTCCAAGGATTAACAAGAGATAAATACTACGATTATAGTTGCGTTGGAAGTTAGCTAGCATTTGAAAAAATGTTGGAACTTTGTTTATATCACAATGTATGTAAAACATGATGTGCTTGCGTGTGAGCAATTTTAAGAGGTAGCAGTAACAACGTTGTTTTATCTCAAAGGTACGCTGACATCTAGTGCACTTGCAAATTGTCATGAGAGTGAACAATTTTACAAATGTTAAGCCTTCGCCATTGTAGCAGAATAGCTGACAGAAAGCTTGCTATTTGTTCGTTACCAGTACATCTCAGTTATGAATTGTTATGAAAACTGAGTATCACTGATGGGCATTTGAAAATATGCTACCTTGCAGGTGGTAAAGACTTCTTACTTCATCTTTGAAATATAGTGAATGCTTTGAATTATGGTACTAAGGAGTGTTGAATATTTTTCAGAAGTGGGGAAAGTCAATCACTGCATGTGTTCTGTCAACAACGTTTATCTGCACCATTTGTCTCAGTTGATCACACCTGTGCTCTCCTTCAACAATGGAGAAAAACCTTTGACAAAAAAGGGATTTTAGGATGAATGCAGTTGAAACAAATGCTTCTGTTTTAGCCTAGGTGCATAGATGAACCACAAGTGGATTTGAAAGAAGCCATGTAGTAGGAAGACAAAGAAGAATGGTAGTTCTGGAATACTCTAAACAATATGCATCCGCAAAGATTTTTTTATCTGCTGTGTGCACTCCCTTGAATTGCTAACAAGACTGGTATAATCTAGACTGGATGAAACTGCTCAACTCGCATTATGAATGTAGGACAAACTGCATCATGTTATGCTCAGCTGACTAGATAGAGTTTGAAAACTCTTTCTGTATCATTTCTCAGAATTGTGCTTTTACTTACAGCTGGTTGTAGGTTAGCATGATTATGAAAATAACTTTGTCTCAAAGTCTGTTATTACTCAACTTTACTGATTTGCAAGTTTTGTGCACATATGCCATGTGACTAATCCTGCTGCTTCAGTTAGAACCTGTATTTTGAATGGTTTGGTCATGAGCAACACAAAGCTAAACTTTTTTATCAATGCATTCTAGCAAACCTCTCATATGTTGATCATATCAGTACAAAGCTAAATATTTGTAAATGCTAGCATTGCATTTGTTTAGCACATAGCTCTAATTCTTTTGCATAAAACAATGTGGTGGCAATTTCGGATACTTATGCATTGTTTTTCTTTGTAATGTTGAATTGTAAACAACAACTTCATCAAATTCATTCCTACTTCCAATTGAAGTATTCCGTCTTTAATTGGCATAAATTATGTACCTTAACAAGGAAGATGTTATGGTTGTATACAGAAGTATTGGTAGGTGTCATATATGTCACCTTTATACAACTGCTGTAAGGCAGATGTACTTTTAACAATCAATTAAAATTGATGCATCATCTTATGGCATGCTTATAACTTTTAAACATACTATTCCATAAAAATCAAAGAGAGGACACATGTTAACTCTTTGGCGTCAGGATTNGGGGATTTTCGGAGANAAAAACGCCTAAATGCACGTGGCTTTGCGCGGGAATTTCTCCNGTCCGGTATGCTCTGCAGACCCGGTAAAAGTCTCAAAAGACGCGGCAAGTCTTCTAGTTTGCACTCGGAAAAAAATTTTTTGCTTGAGGAGTGTGGTTTTTTTGTGAGTGACGTCATAAGTGGGGGACTTTTAGGCCACCTTGGCCCACTTTGTCTGGCCCTGGGCGCCAACCGTTAGGTGGTAGTATTTCGTTGAAGTTTTTACTGGAAACTAGGCTACAATCCGAGTCTTTTGATA
>JGI24158J21664_10012212_pt1 | contig 11392 bp, 8 predicted proteins | sample Ectturendosymbi3_FD_21664 | JGI IMG/M metagenome (IMG submission 21664)
CGATTAAATCTGAATTGTAGTTATGAGTTTGAAGTATTTGTATTTAATTGCAAAATGTCGATAATGATTAAATTTGCTGGCTGATGAAAATGAAAATCATATGTTGATGCTGGCTAACTGTTGGATCTTTGATAATGTTGTAGTGTTTTGAAATAAAACCTTTCGTTGATTTGAGTAAGTTTGCATTAAAAAGTGAACATGTAAGATTTCTGCAAGATTTCATAGCGTGACCGAAATGTCTCGAGACCGAAACGGCCATGACTGAAAAGCCCCTGACCGAAACGGCCAGACCGAAAAGTCCTGTTCCGGATAGTGTTACGCTGAAGTTCTGCATGTAGCACAAAGCATGTCCATGGACCGCATTTGATACCCAGGTCGCCGTCTGCGAACCGGAAGTTTGGATGCTACGAAGAAGTCGGCAGTTTTGTTTCGTCAGAATTGATCAATTCTTAGCACTCGAGCAAGTTACCAAAACCAGTCTTAATGCCATTGGTTGCAATACTAGGCGAAGAGTTCCTTATAGACAAACATGCTAACGTTGGGAAGCATTTTTGCCATAGTCGTATGGTCTCAGTGGTTTCAGCTCGTAATTATGTATTGGGTTTCGCAACTAAGCTCTAGTTGCGGTTTCATGAAAATTCTGAATGATTGTGCTTAATCAGCAATCGTAAAACCGCACGTCATGGCTGGCGATCTGTAGACTTCGTGTACGTTTGTTGCTCACCTTTACTCATGTTAATAACTGAGGCCAAAAACTGTCTTACGGTTATTTCAAGATGCGTCATTTCCAGTTTGTCGAGTAGCGCTGTGATCGGGTTCGCTTTGATGCGGTTGAAACAACCTACTCCGATTTGTGACTAAGTTCTGTGAACAACACGTTTTTTGAATGCGATGGTGGAGCACAAGATGGATATGCTGGTCGTACTGCAGTACGAGCTAACCGCTGACTGGATTTCTGTAACTCAAGGGTGCACAACCTTGTCGCTATTACCGGCCGCATTACGTTATTTTTNTATGAGATACGTCCGCCAGTGAGTTCAGGTTATTTTTGTGAAGTACGTTTGAGAATAGGATTTTATCCGATAATATCTTTCTTCAAGCACATTCCNCACGTCCGTTTGGCCGTCTTTCTTTCTAGTAAGCACCGNCACAAAGAAACATATTGCTNGAAGCACCGTCACAAAGAAACATATTGCTAGAAGTTGGATATTATGGGAAGGCCAACGTTGACAATTTTTTTTCGCAAATTTGCTTTCAAAGATGGCAAATATCTGCGAATGTGTAGTTTCATTTTGTGTGTCACTTTAAGATGTGCTTTAACTTTGTGAACCGCTGAAGCACGTCAGCAGGTGTCGGGACATCAACCGCTGGTCGAGGTGAAATTAAGAGACTTTTTCTCTTGCTCGAATGCACCCTTCGCAATAGCTTTATTTTCACTTCGCAGAAGAGGATGCCGGGAAAGAGCAGCACTTATCGAAACGTGAAGACGAGTTTTTCAAAAACTTCTCGTCACAGAAGAGTTCGTCACTGAAAACGTCCCCAGTTGCAAACAAGAAATTACAAGAAAAGAAGCCAAGTGGGTGACTTTGATTTTTTATTCAAAATTTTACATAGCTTTGTCAGCCGACATTAAGATTCTTTNTTTCCCGGTTTACTACCTATCGTGTATTACGTGCAGAGAAATTATTTGACTAATCCCTNGCGCACCCGTCAGGTCATCAAACGTCTTCGAAATCTTCTTCAAAGTCCATTTCGTACCTGAATTCAAATTTACTTACTCAAGTGTGTTCCTCTGAAAACTTGTGTTTCAGCAACGCGTTGTGATGCTCATCACGATTCACCTGCAGCTTGTTTCCGCGTTTAGCTCTGCAGGTCAAAGGCCCGAGCATAGAAAGCGCGCTGTCCTCGTGGAACGACTCGGCGACCAGCGGCCAGGCTTCGTCGAAAGACAGCGGTGATGCTCTGTCGCCAAGAACGGCCATTTCCAAAGAAGACGAGTTCTTCAGCGCACTCGGATTTTCGTCGCCGTCAAAAACTCACCACCAGCAGCAGCAGCCTGTCGCCGCTGTCGTCCCCGAAACAAAGCCCGTGACTTTGCGCAGCGCGGCGACGGCGTCTATGGATGGGAACGAAAAAGCTGCCTCCGATGGCTCTGACGAATGGCCGGACATGGGCGAACAAGACATTAGCGGTGAAGTCTCTGCAAACAGCTCTGACGTTAATAACGTCACGCTTGCGTCTCCCGCTGCTCCTGCGATTGTTTCTCAAGCTAGTTTGTCCGGTTCCACTTCAACCACCAAGTCAAGTATTTTGTCTAAAAAGAAAAAAGGTATGCAAATGTAGTTGTTTTCTGTGTGTACTTCTGCTTCGATTTATCTTCTGTGTGCAGAAAGTTTTGACTAAATTAAAGTTGCTTAGCCCACGTACCGGTTTGCGTCATTTTAACCGTTCACGGTTAAAATCCGTCAAAATTTTGTTCTCTGTTGTTGCTCACGCGTGTCATGCTTGTTTCTCAAACAATCTTTAATCGTTGCGATTACACTTTGCGGGGTTTCGTAATGCCGCTGTCCAACGATGTGAGGTCTCGGGATGGGGCTGACTTGTGAGCTGCATTTGTTGGATGAGCGCGGTGACGAAAGGCTTGGCCTTGAGCAGCGACCAGGGGATGCAATGCTGGGATGTTGTTCAACATGCGATCGCGCATCACCCACTTTCCAGCTTCTGCAGCGCTGACGACATTGGATTAATTGGTGTTATGGAACGCGCGGTCGCGGGTTGGCGTGCACTACTGTGCTTGTTGGCGTGCACTACTGTGTCGATATGTTGAGGATGCGTGACTCCAATCGTCTCTTTTCACACCGATTGACTTTCAGGCGGCGCAGCAAAGAAGGGTGGCTTCGGTGCGCAGAAAGTCAAAACCAATTTCCAAAGCTTGGAAGCGCATGCCAAAAAGCAGGAGTCCATGCAAGAAGTTGCTCCAGTTCAGCCGAAAGAAGTGTGAGTGTACTAGTCGATCAGTTCAACGTTTTCGCTTACAAGCTGACAGGCTTGAAAATGCTGTCCCTGCTTCGGGATATATCGGAAAACGCGACCTTATTGTTACATTCTAGATCTGTAGGGTCCTATAGTCGTCTCCGCTGGCAGTCATCCATGTGCTAGCGATATGCTGTGCCAGCTGGATCAAACAAATGACAAAGGTTTTGTTTTTAACAAACACAAAGTTTTAGCGTGTAAAGTTTTCGGTACCTTACAAGCAGGGTAACTTCGTGAGGACGAGGTAGCTTTTAAACACTTAAATTTTCTGCTTTTTAATATTGCTTTTTCGAAGGTTGTTCGTACGGTTTTTGATGCTACGATTTTTGTCAGCAGCGCTTTATCAAGTAGACTCACGCTGGACGAAAGTAAAAAGAAACAGACTTCGAGCAAAGCGCCGAACGAAGTGTCTGAAAGACTGGGCATGGGAACAAGGTCGGCGAATGTTTCTCATACCGCTTCAATGAAAACCATCGAACAGGTGAGAAATACCACGTTTGCTGAGCACCTAACTGCATATAGAAAAGCGTTTTTGCGCATAACTGTGCAGTGTGTTGCCCTCATTTCATTTCAGACTTAATCCATTACCAATTTTTTACGTCTTTATTTGATACTTTATTGCTGGAGTGCCTGTTCAAAGGTGCAAAATTCTGGATTTGTGCGGAATGCAGTGACGCCACTGACCTCAATCCTTTCGGNACAAAATTTTTCAAGCTTCAACATCCAAAAAGACACAGGACTGTTGNCAAAACTTCCTTCACCTGCAGAGGAAGNCATAATTTTCTTTAATTNTAATAAAAACTGGAACATACAGCTGTGCAGTACAACGGTACATCGACANAAATGAGCAAAATCATAAAANTTCGATTTCACAATCCACAAACAACATGCATTAACTCGCTACAAACTGTCACCTGCCCTTGTGTTATATGCAAAGCAGATTTGCTATCACNAACAAGGACGTAACAAAAAAATTAAAGTCGTTTTTAGTACTATGAGCTCTTAGCCTTGTATCGTTGATTGGAACCATCAATNCTTGCATCATGAATCATCGCCTATGAAGGTTCCCAATTGCACANCCACCNCCGCTTCTTGAAACCATTGGTTTGGCTAACAATTGCACCTTCAATCTATCAGTATCCAGTTTGCTGNGATNNTTGTTTTCACAGCATTCACGAAGCTGAAAATTCTTTCGATTTCAGCAGAAGAATTGGGAAGAGTCAATAATTTGCTAAAAACTGGACATCGAGGATTACCAATACCATTTTCCAAGTGATTTACATAAATCCAGAATTATTGTGGCGTCATTTCTTTTATATCCGGGTCACATTATGGAATCGCATTCGAAAATTCATTCCACTCATCCCCTAGTGAATCAAGAAGCTCATCTTCGACAAAATAATGAAAATTTTCAACAGTTAGCATGATAGAGAGACGCTCTTTTCCTTCTATTCAAAGTTGCTGCTTGGTCTAAGATTGTGAACAACTTCATATCTTTCATACATATTCTCATCTTAACTTGGCAATCAAATTGCTAACATATTGTTTTCAAGCTGCTCTTACCCTTAATTTTACTTCTTTGATTGGCAAGATGTTTCAAGGATGCGGCTTTGATCGATGACTTTCATGAAAAGAGAGTTATGATTATTCTGAACAGATCATCAGTTTCAGGAAAAAAATTATGTGAAACTGTCATCCTCTGCTTGGAACATTAGTTTGAGAACATTTAGTTTTTTCAACACATAAATCCAGAAACAAAGAATCTTTTTTGAGAATGCATGAAACGCAAAGCTATCAAAAACGCCTTTAATGTTTCCTATTGTTTTAAAATTCTTTCCATCACTTGTCCTCCACTTAACCAACCGGTCTGGGCAATCTTAAGAACTACATGCCGAGGAACCTCGAAAATAACCTGAACTGATTCAAAATATTTTGTTCTTTTACTGCTCACAGAAAAGTAACTGTGGATGTCTCGAATGAACTGCTCTATCCATCCAGGTAATTATCCTGAAGTATAAAACATGAGATGCGCATAAGGCTGAACTGCGGCATAAGCAACCATTAACAGACACATTCTGATTCAATCGTTTCAAACAAGCGTGAAACCCAGAATTTTACCCAATCGTTGTTGCACAATTGTCTGCTCCAAATCCAATGAAATTATTAAGCAGAACACCATATTTAAAAATAACGCTTTACAAACAGGTTGACAAAGACCCTTGGGTGTCACATTCTGCACCTCAACGACGTCTAAATACGGTCAAGTGTTTTGCAATTTTTCGTCCGAAATAAACAAGTGCAAGTGTTTGGGTCCCGCTGACATCAGTCGATTCATTGATCAAACCACGGAAGTTCTGTTTTTTTTGTTTTGTCAATTGCATTCATTTCTTCATGAAAAGCAACTCCTTGCACAATTGTACAACACGTTCCTTTACCAAACTGATATTCATAAAAATAACCCTTACCATCAATGAATCATTCTTCTTTCTAGCCTAGGCTACTTTTGCTTTCTCACAAACTGCACAAATGAGCTTACCAGTTTAATCTTCCGACAAGGTGAATCATCGTATCTGCCAATTCAATAACATTATTCTCTTTACATTGGCTTTGACTAGGCTAGTTAGTTTTAGTTTAACGCACTGCCTACAGAATTGGTTGTACCGACTGAACCACTGTTTTGTAGCACGTCTCCGTTCAATCTCGCAAACACATGCAACTGTTAGAACCACCGTTGTTTCGACAAAATACGTTTTCCCATTTCACATAGAAAACACTATGCAAGACAGAAACGATTTAATGACGATCTGAGCTCAAGGTAATCGGTAAACCTGCAAGCAACTATCTTGCAAAATATATTGAAAAATAGGAAGACTAATTCTTAAAATATGAAAATCTTTCAACATAGAATTTGTATCGTGAACATCAAACATTTAACAAAAAATTTGTGAAAACATCAAATCTGATGTTGTAACATCAAATGTGGCGTCTCTGGCGTAATGTGGTGATGACAACAGCAAAAACAACAGTTTTTTCCCTCCACAGGTTAACCCCAATTCCAGAAAGGGTAGTTACCAGCAGCAGTCAGGCAGGAGAAAGAACTACTACCTGGATTACAGCGACAGCAGCGACAGTGACGATGGCAACGTCGACGACTTTTTCGTTGTGAAAAAAACGCCGAGTTACCTGCAATCGTTGCGTCAAGAGTCAGAACGAATGTCGTCGAAGAAAGCTTTCAGTAGCAATGGGATGGAAGGCAGGGATGGAAATTCGTCCAAGTAAGTCATGAGGAGCGTTTTGTGACTCGTACAAAATGTAGTTTGTTTAATGGAAGAATACTGTCGTCTTTTGTATGACCTACGATTAAACACTGTCTCGTTTGCAATAACTTTTTCTGAAACTTCTCACAATTGTGGATTCAATTTTGTAATTAACTGTTTTATGTAGTGTTCTCTCAATTCTCGTGTTTTCCTGTCCCTAACCCTACCTGTTCCGTATGACGCTCGTCAAGTTTTTTTTTTATTTTTGCCGGACTTGAAGTCCGATTGTCTGAGCTGTGTTGACAAACCAGGAAGGGTGCATTTAGAACTACACTAACTTCTTTAGTCTCTGTTTTTATGTCATGGCTGGAGTATGCTATCCCGTTACTCATAGTTCGTGGTTGCCGTTAGCTTACAAGGACACCAATGTGTCAAATGGTTGATATTGAGATGTTGTCAATAGGTGAGGACGCTATTGTGGCCGATCTACGCGCGAGGCTCTCATTTTCCCATTAGGTTTTCGCATGGAGTTAGGCATAATCGAGGAGGTGGGCAAAACTTGGAACCTGTCTCATATGAAGAGCTCCAGGAAACAATTTAAGGCCGACCAATCGATCCGAGGCCCTTAAATCATGTTTATGCTAAAAGTTCGAAAAGCCGTTGGGAAATGCCTGGTCGTATGTCGAAGATGCTTATAGTCGTGAGCGTCGAAGGGGAGGGGGAGTTTGACATTTTCCTGTTACATTTTTAACAAAAAAGAGTTATTTTGTTAGTTTCGAGTGGGTTAACCAAATTTCACCAATTTTGCCCCTCCCTGGAAAAAGGCTGCCCCTGGAAAAATCTACTGTTTCCCCCAAGAAAATAACCTAACAACCTTCCGACACCCATGGTTATGGTGTAGGGATTATTATCGCGCCGACAAATACATCTTGGCGTGGTGTTTGTTGTCGATCGCTGCGGGAGGGGGGCGGTCGCGTTCATTGCCGGAACTGCCAGAAGATCCACCGCCCCCCTCGTTCTGCGAGACGGAGGTGTTTTCAGAGTTGAAGGTGGTGGTTATGGAAAGAACTCTTGTGTTTAGAGTTTATTAGACGGCTGGGTTATTAAACTGAACTGAGCAAACAAGCATTTTGTTCCGCGAAAAATTTTGTTGAGTTTGGCCGAAGCGCTGCTTCCTTCCGCCGTTTAAAGCTATTGGCCTTTCCAGGCCAAAGCGACCGGAGACGCTGCACCCGGAAATGAGTTCGGACATGAAAGAGAAGCTGCAAGGCGCGAGGGCGATCTCGTCTGACATGTTTTTCGACAGTTCCTCGGGAAGCAACGATGTAAGCTGGACATTTCGCTTTGTTTGCGCTGAACCTGAACCAGTGTTTTTCGGGTCCCACTTGTCATGATAAAGGTTCATGTTGGGGTTACTGGAAGCAACGTGCGAGATACGAACTTCTTGTTAGAAATAAATCCGTCACACGCCAAGGAACAAACGCTTTCAAGTTGAACATTGTTCTACTTGGCACGAAATAGAAATATACGTTGAGCTTGCTTCATTACAGCAAACTGCCGCTTTGCCGTGTGTCGCGCTGCGTGGTCCCGAAGACAATCGCGTGAACTTCTCTCTACAGCGACCGAACATCTCCGGCTCCCGTTGCGTTTTCGAAAACCTCTTTTCCTGAACAGTCGCAATTGATAAAGAAACCCTCCTGACTATAGTTTGTAGCAAACAAACACACCAGATCACGCGCACGCTCTTTATCAAAACGAAAAAGCTTTTCCAGGTCAGAACAAGGTCGAATAAAACCTCAGTTAGTGGCTGTTGAAAAAGCGTAGACTAATTCGTGCCTGGCAGTCGAAAAACGGAAATTTTTTGTATATTTCTCATCAGCTCCAATCGTCCGCAGTCTTGAGCGCACGAATCATGGACGTACCCCGCAAATAGGTTATTGTCATTGTTACTGCTGGGACTAAAGACATAGGCAATATTATTTCCCCCCACTACGTTTGATTATAGAACTAGCAAACTTGCTAATGCCAAAGAGAGCTGCATGATTTTAACATCCTTCTTCAACACTGCTTCGTTTTGCAACGGAATGTGTCGCCAGAAAAATTAAACTTGCGCTTCAGCTGTGTTTGGACGAAAAATCCAAAGCGTGTTAAAAATGCAGGGCTTGAGCTGTTCTTGTAACGTGTTTCTGCCCAAAAGCCGACTCGAATTATACGAGGGTTCCTCGGGTGCGGTCATTTTAACAGTTGTCGATGCTAGGAACTGGACATTGTCCTGAGACAACCCGGCGTGACTTCGCACCGACGAAGGATGACAGTCGCCGGCATAGTAGTGCCGACGAACACAACCGTCCAAACTGAAATAGATGAGGTACCTTCGAATAACGGAACAACTTGCGGTTGCTTCTGTGCTCTAGGTAGATGGTTGTGGGTTAATGGTGAGATACCAGGCTTTGCTTCTACGGAGAAATTTTCGATGTGACCCTTCACTGCGGAAATTCCGAGACGATTTACCGCTTACCTTCAAAAAACTATGCGAATAAGGGTCCTTAAGTTGCTTAAAATCGTTTACAAAACCAGTTCGAAAGAATTCACCAGCTCCGACCCGTGGAATGACGAAGCTCCTGCCCTTCGTCAATTCAAACGGCATGCATGATACAATCCACTACCATATCCGAGTCTCTTCAAAGGATGGTGGATCCAACTCCGTACCTCGTACAGAAAGCTGGGGCAGGTCTCCTTTATCTTATCACTGCATGTCAAACCTGTTCGCGAACACCTCATGGAGATTCCGCACAGACCTGTTTTCTGGCACAGTTAAACCATATACGTCGTCGTTAAGAACTCGACGGACATCCCTACGAACTGTTCGTCGGTAAATTAGATCTGGCGGAACCCATGCAGTTTCTTGGGAATCCGCTCTTCCACCTTTAGAGCCGTTTAAGCATAAAGTGTATGGTGGCTTAAACGTCTAACGTGTTGACTTGATGATCAGTAATTTCTCTTGAAATTAAAACAGCTGGTGTCCACATAGAGCTTACGTGTCGTTTGTGTCTAATTTCGAAGCACGTGCGATTTTGTTTTGATGTCAAAGCAGGTTGGAAACACATGATGTGCAAATCCCACGCTATCATTGTGGTACAATACAAACACTACCTTAGAGGTATTGCTTTGGACAATTTCACTTTTTCAAAGGTGTTTGACAAAAAATGTACAGGTTGTTCACTTTTTTTGACGCGTTTCTACTGTGACCCCGTCTGCCTGTTTGACACCAACAGCGAGGTTTTCACGGAAGTGAGCACATGCTTCAAGTTGATAAAATCGAAGCCAATGTCTTGCTGTCTGGAATTAAAAAAAATAGACAAGGTTGAGTTCTTTCGACTGGCCAACCTCCATGCATCAGTGTTTTGCTGTTGTTGTGTTGATATGAGTGGATATATTTTCTTGGAGCTTCACATCAGGTTGTTTTTGTGTTTTAAGCGCAATCGAGTCTCTTGGACATCTGGTCGACAGACGGTATATGTTTGCAGTGAATGCCTCGTGCACGTTTTTCTTTATTTTCCTTTCGTTTTCTGAACTGGATCTTCAAGCGGAGCCCTGTGTTTACCAAAATTGAAAACAGACCTTTCTACTTAGTTTTAGTTGATCCCTGCTGGACAGATGAATTCCGGTCGCGGGTTTTTGAAATCTCCCGTGAATTTTTGTTTGTTTGATATTGTGGACAACTCATTTCTTATATTTTGTTGGTGGTGGTGGGTTAGAGAGTGGTAACTGTTGGCAGCAAGGAAAAGGTCTAGAAACGCGTAGTAAATGGTGTAGCGATGTGGTGTTTGATGCAGCTCAAATCGTTTATGCTAATAGAGCCTAGTTTTTTTTGCGAGTTGGTGTTAAACCGGTGCTTGGGTGTTTTATTGCCGTATTCTGCGATGAATGAAGAGAAAAGCTCCAATGCCTTCTGTTCAAGATCTAGGCCATGCGTTCGAATTTTTTGTTGTGATATCGTGCGAAGGTTTATTAACTTTTTCCGTAAACGTACATTGTTCTTCTAGTATCGGAAATATTAACACAAGCATCCAGTTCATATTTGTCTCTTGTGCAAACACTACTGTCGCCAGCACTCTCCCATATAAGCTTTAATGGTGTTGTGTTCTTCGCATAGTTCTTTGAAATTCGTTGGGGCAAAAATAAATTTTTATGATTCCTATACCACTCTGTTGAGATGTATTGACCTGCTGAATATGATCCCCGGGCTTAAGCTTTTCGAACACATCCACGACCTCCTAATGTTGTCAACCGAACGTCGCACTACGATATCGCGTCGTGGGTTGGTTACAACGTTTAAGCAAAGCTTCAGAACCAGTGTGCGTTTCCATCGATTCAAGCTCTTTTTGTACGTGACAGCCATTAGTGGTGATTGCATATCTTATCCCCAGGCTCGTGCGAGGTTGAATCGATTTGACGGCCAAGCAAGCATCAGCAGCGAAGATTACTTCGGCGATTCCAATTCGTAAGTGATTGTCTGTTGTTTGCAGTTTGAAATCCGCATAGTTTGGTCAAATTTGTGCGCTTTTTTTGCCAGAACAAGTGTTCTTTCTTTTGTTCTTCGCGACAATTTGCAGTTTTGAGAAACAATTCTTCCAACGCACCGAAAGTTCAAGGCCACCTTTTTCGGGATTTTTCGTTTTGCTCAGTACACTTCACTCCTGAAACATGCAGCAGATGAACCATGACGCGCTTACGTCATTGTACATGAACTGTGACGCGCTTACGTCATTCTTTTCACACCGTGCCCTGTTTCGTGCAGGTCGTCGTCGTACCGCGGTTCGTTGCCCAGTGTAAGTTCGCCCGTTACTCCCGACATGCAAACGCTTCGGGAAGGCGTCAAAAACATGGCTGGCCGACTCTCGTCCATGGCTTCCGACATGTACAACTCTATACCGGTAAGTACTGCAACTGTCCTGTATCTTAATTTTGTCACGACCCTCTCATCTCAACAACGTGCAGTTTTAGTGTCGTGCCCGCGGTAATGTTGGAAGATAACGACGTTTTTGTAGCGGTTGCCAGGCGATGATGGGGAAGCCCTTCTTCGTTGAAACGTTGAGATT
>JGI24158J21664_10012213_pt1 | contig 11391 bp, 10 predicted proteins | sample Ectturendosymbi3_FD_21664 | JGI IMG/M metagenome (IMG submission 21664)
ATGATGTGTGACTTGCATTGGCTGTGTGGCTAATACATTGTATTTATGACTTTGTGTAATATATCTTATACGGAAAGCGTTCGCGGGCCGCACAATAACCGCCTGCGGGCCGCATGCGGCCCGCGTGCCAGTGTTTCGACCAGCTGAACTGGTTAATATTGCAAAGCTTTAAGAGCCAGCCACTGTGCAATACGTATTTTTATGGGCTTCGGGGGCGCCAAACTCAAGGGCCGCCCCGGGCAGCCGACACTCTAGCTATGCCACTGTTGCCAGCCGCTCTTGATACTAATTTCATTGGCCTTGTTTGTATGTAAAAGCAAATGCAATGTTTTCTGACGAGGCTTGTTATCTTATGACCTTGCTGCGCCGTTTAACTAACGTTCTCTGTGATGTCATTGCTTATATTGATATTTCGTCAAAATTCTGCTTAACAGAAACTTTTCTTTTAAAAAGCTGAAGATGTATGACGGCCTGAAAAGTAGCTTTTACTTGAGGTCAGCTTGCTGCGGTTTGGCTGGGCTCACTTGTACTACAAAACTATAAAGACAATAGCTAACTTTAGGCAGACAAATGCCATTATTTAAAAGATTAAGACCTAGCAAATATTTTAGAAAACATTTTTAATGAGGCGTTATTTTTTTAGCTAAATCTTGAGCAGACAGTTTTGGTTTCAGAGTTTTTGTCTGACCATTTTTTCATCCTGATTTTCTTGATGTTGTCAGTTCACAAAAATTACATCAATAGCTTTGCAAAATCGCTTAGGCCTAATCATTTTATACTGCCGGCATGTGGTAAGGCAATGGCACTGCGTAACATGGACCATGTTTATCAACGAAACCACATCACTTGAGATTTTAGCTTCGCTATCCGCAAAAGACGAAAGAGTAATCTTCGAATACCGGGTAATCTGAATGATTTTGTCGGTCCTGTGCACCGATATCCAGTATTTATTGTTGCGCTTAAATATATGCATGAAACTACTAGACTGTAAATATTGAAAAATATTTGGCAACACTCAAGCACTCAGTTTCTAAAAAATAGCGCGATCAACATGGGTCTGTAAGGTCTCCCAACTTTTTACGTGACGTTTTTTCCAGTTTCTATAAATATTCTTGAAATAACCAAGCTCAAAACTTGTGTTCATGTTGCAAGAGTAAATGCTGTAGCGCACTTTCTTATAACTCTTCAAGTGATGCAACTTCAAGTGATTTATTCTTATAACTCGTTCAAGTGATTTACCGGACAAATTTATTAGACATATCTGAGTGCAGCTTAGGAAACGCAGAGTAATGCCTTCCCCCAATTTTTTCAAGAGGGAACGGCACTCCCCTGGTAGCACCAACATGTTAGTTTAGTCAGTTTAGTAAATTCCCAACGAAAAATTGTCAGATGTCTTGACTTATAACAAAACTTGTATTTTGAGTAACAGTCCATCCCGCACTTCAAATTATGGCACTACACCACTGTCTTTAATTCTTGCTGATTACGTTCTTCTCTAACTCAAAAGCAACATAAGCCGTTTAGCGTCAGATGAAACAAACTTATCAATTTGTAATTCCACATTTTGTGGATGTATTGTCATCCCAACAGAATGGTTGACTATAGGAGTAAAACTAAAAATGAAATAATTTACAATAACACAAGCAATCTAAAATGCGTATAAATCAAAAGAAGATAACAAGCAAGCTGTTTTATCAGCCAAAGCGTATATGAGATAAATATCGTATTTGTTCGATTGTCAGGCGCGGCTAAAAGTTTTTCTTTTCATCATTTCGTGCGGCCTATAATAATCGAGGGTGGCTTACATTTTATATTTCTTTACCTTATTGAGAGGCATAGATGACGCTTAGTCTTTCCTTGGCTACGTTTTTTTCAACCAAACTCACTTTTCACATTCTATTCCCTTCAGCATCACATGCAGATCCGTCACAGGAGATATTATGAACAGAAAGCAGTTGTAGTGGTGATACATCTTTACCAGGGTTACAAATAAACGTGAAATGTGCTAGTACGCGAAAGTAACTCAGAGGCTTAGGTAACCCATGTCCATGCGCGGCTTACAATCAAGGGTGGCTTACATTAATTTTTTAACACCATTTCGTGCGGCTTACATTCAAGGGCGGCTAACAATCGATTAAATACGGTGCAACTTTTTTCTGTCTTTCTTCGCAGGAAATTACAAAATTTGGACAAACACAGGCAACTACTAATTTTTGCCACATACATTTGATTAATAGCCTATCATGCAATGATGCACAAATTTGAGCAAAAAGTTTTGCCCCTGAATTTTGTATGTTTTGGCTACAGAAAATCTGCAATAGCACACCTTTGTTCGTATCACATCATCCCCATGGGCGTCGGAAGTATTTTTTCCAAGGGGTGGTTCTAAGGGATTTTTCCAAAATTTTTCTAGGAGGGGCCAAAAGTGATGAAATTTGTTTTTATTACTCAAAAATAAGAAAACAACCTTTTTTGTTAAAATTTTCAAAATAGAGAGGGGCCTTTCCCCCCCTGCCCCCCTTCCGACGGCAATGATCATCACATTAAGTCGTCACTTGACGTCTGATGACAAAGAGCCACATTCTGCGCGCAGTTTACCGGAGTATTGCATTATGTTCGCCAAATCGCATTTTCTTTGAGTGATTGCAAATTCTTTACCTACTGTGAGGCACTTTGAGTGGGTAATTTTTGATGACATAGTCGCCTAGTACAGCAAATCACTAAATATACGTATTTACCATGCAGAAATCCGCAACTCCGTACGGTTGCGGATTTCTGCATGATAAATACGTATTATTTAGCTCAGAAAACACATGAAAAGCAAGTGCTAAACAAACTTTTTGCTGAACACTAAAACAAAAAACATTGAACAAAACGCTATTCTGGTAATTATTTTGTTGCCCTCGTAGCCCAGAAAGTTTTCTCAGCCCCGCAAGCACGAAACCCTGCAGTTGCACTAGCAGTACGTTGCCTACCCTGGTTGGTGATTTTTAGGACGGACCATCATCATATGAGTTTGAAACATAGGTATGGGGAACGGCAACTCCATGTTTCATGGCAAAGACACGTTTTTCAGAACAAACGATAAAAACTTAAGGCATACATGGTAGCGAAAATTATGTAAATTTTGATTTAATGGAGGTGATACTTCGGACTCCGTGAGGTGCTGACGTTATTTAAGTCATACTCTAAGTAGAAAAAATGAGCGACCTCCGTTACTGAATGATTTTCGATACTCTCCGTCAAATTCACACAATAAAAATCCTTTTTACACGAAAAACCGTAGTCGCAGTGAACGTCAGAAATTGGGGCAGTGACAAATGTTATGGACAAATGATTTCCATTCTTCTTAAAAGAATTTCCCTTTATGTCTATGAACACCGCATCACACCTTTAAGCAACGTCCAACAAGGCATGATAGAATATAGTATCAAAACGATTTTAAGCTGTTTGAAACTGACAGGTTCGGATTCACGAAGCAAATTGGCGCCCTGAGTGCGGTTCAGGCCCTTACACTGTCTCCTTCCTGAAAATGAAAACACAAAGTTCATCGCCATCGACTAGCTTTGCACCTGCCATTTGGTTACGCTTCTGTTTGGATATAATGAAACGCAGTTCGTACAGTCACGAGCAAGATGACTGATAAGCGATGAATTTATAAGTCAGTCAGAAAAGCAAATCCTTCAGCGTTGCTGTGCAGTTAAAAGACAGTCCGTACGTCCATCCAATAGAAAAATGCCAGGTTCACTGACAATTATTTTTAAATCATTTTTTCTTATGATTTTTAAGGGAAAAAAGGTTTAGTTGTGATGGGCACAGGAAGTCATTTCACGACTCACGTCGGTTGGATTTCGGGAGAAATACCGACTGATGCTGCAAAACCAAGCCCTCGAAGAAGTGAAATTTCTTTTAAAAAGAAATTAAACCGAATAGGATTAATATGACGTTGTGTAACTGATGGTTATATTAACTGCACTGTTCTAAACAGAGTTTGTTATCGAATCTCCTTAGTTTTTGCAATGGTTTTTAAAGTAGTTAAGGCGTAGCGAACGACGCTACCCCACACCAACAACATTCAATTTGCAGAGAAACATGCCTGCAGATAAGAAATACCATCTCTTAACCTATTGCTCTCATATTGCTACCAATTTCTTTGGTATAGGCCTATTCCACGTTTTACTTTCAAGTAATCGGTATAGGATCAGCATGCTTGCACAGCATGTTCGGCAACGTGTAGTAATATCTTGCTGTCAGTAATATCTTAGCAATATCTTACATTTAGTTTTTTGAGTAATGCCATTATCACGAACATGATCACGAATATAAAAGAATTTTACCCACCCGAAGCATTTTTGTTGATACGTCGTAAATTGCAGGTTTGGGTTAATTTTTTATGTACCTAAATATTTGCTTTTTCCGTAGTTGATGATGCCCGCCTTCCCCGTAACCGGAGATGCCAAGAAATGTGTGTTTTTGACTCTGGCCTATCACTTTATAGTAATCCGTGACCCATCCAAGTCATTCTCACGTGCTATGACGGTTGCATACTTTTGTTTGAGAAAGGTCTTGCAGTGTGCTATTAACCACACGGGTTTGTTACTCGCTATCTGAAAAGAATCGTCAATGATATCAACTGCTCGCAGCTAAACACAGATTGCGCTGCGCGTTAAAATCAAACTGTAATTTGAGCTTGGGTGCACATAGCATGTTTGATGCCTTCCTTTACTGCATTGTTGAGGCAACGGTTGTTTCCTGCGCAATTATAATCATTGTTGTCGCATCATCGTCCCATGCCCACAAAATTGAAGCTAAATAGATTTGCGGTTGGTTATCTCAAGTAAAATCGTGGCTACATCAATTTTTAAACTTTTTTGAAAAGAGCATAAAAGATTTTTGCAAGTCTCCAATGAATGTAATTTCAAAGAGTGCCTACCCATTTTTTATAGAATAAAATTTAAAGGCTAAAGAGTGTTGTGGCTGCAGCCCTAAAATTTCTAAAAGCATTTTTGTGGTTAAGCTTGAAAAATTAAACTTCTGTTCTAAGTACTTTAGTCAAACACTCCAGTCATGACGATCTCCCGAACAGTTTTTATGCCAAACGGCATAACTTGCAGGACATGGCGCTGCAATATCGTTGCGACAGGCGCGCTACAAAGAATTCGAGTATAAGAAAAACGTAAAAAACCGCAAAATATCTTTTTTTTAAACGCGGCATTGGACGCGGCGAAGGCTCGCATCCCTGGCCCGGGATGACTAACAGTTCGCCCGTCAGCACACGACCGCGAGTTTCCGTTCCATCTAGCTGGATCCAGTGATAAACAAAATGCTGACTGTTCCATTACCTGCTGCGGTAAATGTTCTTGATAGCGACCGCGCTCACACCGATGCTGTCTGACGAGCTATACCCTTGTCACGCTACTTGTATTTGTTTGTTACGGCAAGAGGCACATGCTTAAACTGCAGGAAGAGAAGAAAGTTCAAATACAAGATATTCAGAAATTTCCTTACCGAGCATTTTGCTCAGCTCCGCGTTGTGATGATCGGGGTAAAGTTCGGCCATCCGCTTGCGCTCTGTTTTTGCCCAGCACATAAAAGCATTCATCGGCCGCCGGATTCTCCGCTCGTCCTGCAACAAGGTCATTCTTTAACACGAAGCGACTTGTAAAACATGAACATAAATGTTATGCAAAAATCGTCTCTTGTACAAAATGGCGGTTGTGGTGAACCCCACAAGCACCTTTGGTACATGACGAGTTTGACACGTGACAACAACTTCCTTCGCAGAAATAAGTTCCAGCCGTGCGGCATTGCTCATGGTATACTTTGTGGTGATTGTCGGGCAGTGTCGCGCACTAAACTGTACAAGGAAACACTTGCCGTTGCAGACTGGTCGTTGTCTTGGAGGCTGCATTAACTTGCATATAGATAAGTTTCGGTTCTTAGTTTCGATCTTTTGCCGTTTAACCACTTGCGAAGTTTGCTTCATTTGTTTAATGCATAAGCTGTTACTTGGTAGTAAAAGATTGACATTTATGCACTGCAACTTTCGCACACATAAGTAACTGCTTAAAGCCTAACTGAAAATCCGATATAAATTTTAAGGTCAGGGTTGAAAATTCCATAGTTAAAATTTGTTGGCGATCAGTATCTCGTTGACTTCGCGAAAATTTGGAAGTAGTGGATGCATTTCTTTTTTTCCTGGTCTGAGCACATTGAAATCAAAAGTATTGTAAATGAGATAATTCCATGCGTTAGCATGCGTTGGTCTACATTGAGGATGACTGTATCTTGCATCCGCGCTTTTAAATGTTTTCGACTGAGGTAGTGGTTGATATATTTTTTGCAATGACCGTGTGCAATTTTACTTAAGCCTTTACCTCGATCTAAAATGCAATTTCAATTGCCAGTGGAGTTTAATGACAAAAGTTTCTTTACTATGAAGGGCTATTTGTCTGGCAATGATAAGAAGTACAGTCGTATGAGAAATGACAAAAATAGTTGTGAATGAAAAAACCTGAAAAATCTCAAAGCAAACACTGTGTAGAATTGACTATGCTAAGTTCACTGCAAAACGGTTTCGGTAGAACAAGCTCAGCTTCTGTAGACGAACACCGAAAGTGCTGAAATTCCTCATGATAAGAACGACTAATCAGGATCCCTTCAGTATTAGATTTTATTTTTGTGGAAGGCTGTTAGCTGTTGTCCACACATACACGCAAGCCTCGTGCAGCTGCAGCTGAAGTTAACCTGTCACCAAATTTAGCGTTAACTTTGGCAGCTTGTGAGTGGCAAGCTTTACTGGCTGAAGAAAGAAACGCAGCTTATTAACTTTGTAAAATTTTGCTATACACGGAGCGCGCGAAGCCCGAGTGAAACATTTTGTTAGTACTGTCATTTTAAACTCGTCATGCTTTGCAAGGAGTGAACAGCTAATTTTTTTAAATGGAGAAAAGGGATTTTAATGGAGGGAGATTGAAGCAATACAAGTCAAGTTACGTGATTAATACAATAATTACGTCGCAGAGCGGAAACATGCCGTCGTTTCAGTTCGTTGGAAACTAAGTGACACTGAATGCTTATAGCATGACTCGAGTAACTTGTGAAACTTGAGAAACTTTGTCGGCCTCGCTGTGTATAACAAACTGTCTAAAGGAATCTGTGCTCAAAAAAATGAGAAATATCATACAAACAATCGTGCCCAGTGTAATTGGCAATTATTATTGGAAAACCCTGCAAACATGAGTGCCAGTTTAAATCTTCTGAAATAAAAGCTTAAAAAGTGGCGTAAACTTTACGGTTCAGGAATAACTGAGACTTTACATTCAAGTACGAAGCAGACAAGAATAAAAAGCCATGGAAAGTGTTGAAAATGCTGGTTTGAAACATTTGAACTGAAAAATCTCAAATTTTAAGCAAAGAACATTCAACCAAAGTTCTTTTGCTGTTACCGAACAAGAAACCAAACAGGTTATTAGCTGTAGCGATTTCTTTTTAACCACTTACGAAGCTTGCATCGTATTAAATTTTTGCAACTTCTGACTGCGTGCAACATTGCTGATAAATAATTTCTGCATGTTTTTCAAAACGCTTTTCAAATGATAAAACACTTTTCAAAAATGTGTAAAGTTCGGAGAGATTTCCAGGTTGTCCCCTCTAGATATTTCATAACCCTTACTCCAAATTCTTTGCATAAAACTACATTTGCTTTGAAAGTACGGAGTTTAGTATTCGATAACCTCCAAAACCTTTCTATTAGGTTTCACGTTTTATCCGTTATATTTTCAGGATTCCATTTTAGCTTAGCGAAAATGTCTGTCGAGCTGAAAAACGCAAAGCAATACTTAATACAATAACTCTGCACCGTCCTGTGCTTGTGTTTGCTGTCTGCAAAACATGCGCTTCACGTCGTCATATTCTAACCTAACGCACCTGCCTCGCCTAAGCTAGAGGATTGCACAATAGGGACTGAGTTTCTTCGAAGTTCTGTTTTCACGAATCATTTTACAAAATTTTACCTCAAAGTTGCAAAAACATGTTGACCGCTTGATTATAAAGTTGCATAACACAGCCACTGGCGTTAAACGGGTGCTGACGCAACCAGCTTCAGCCGACAATATTACAAACAAGTATTCGAAGAGGAAAAAACAACACGCTTCCACAACTTTTTGAGACAAATTTATTTTTTGTAACACTCCTTAGCAGGCTGGTAATTACATAAATTTTTTTGAATAATTTGTTTGACAACAATTACTGGCACCGTAATACCTGGCATGCATTTTGCTGGGAAAGTTGAGCTTAACCCTCTTACTCAGTAAGCGTTACAGTGAGTTTTTCAACGTTGCTGTATCAATCTCCCAATTTAGAGGTGGACAACATCGACTATTTTTTATCGAGCATCATTCAGTTAATTAAAAAAATTAATATTCTGACTGAGAAAAAATTTAGTGAGTTTACACAAGTAGCATAATGACTTATATAATATTTCAAAAAGAATAGGTTACGGCTATCCAAAGATAGCACCGTTGCAGAAACTTGATGTCCAAACAGATCACACAAGCAGTTTACCTTCTTGTTAATAGTTTTGTCTTCGTTGGTTGCCTTCATGCGAGCGCGGGAAGAGGAAGATGAATGGTGGGAAGGCAGTTTTTGCGGCAGTTCCACACAAGTTGAAGGGCGATGCGAGACAAGATCAGTCATTCCGGCAGCAGCCAGTCCTGCGGCATGGTGCATGGAGGGAAACCCATACGAAAAGTGGTTTGAGTACTGGTTTCCTTGGCCGAAGTGACCAGCACCGAAGAGATTTGTCCACGAACTTGTGGTTCCTGCGTAATCTGACGGGTTGATTGGGCTTGCGTTAACATATCCGGGTGGGCAAAACATGGCAGGGTTGTAGCAAACCGAACTCGCTGCAGACGAATCTTCTGAACTGCCGGCCATAGCAGACAAATTAGAATGGCAGAAAGAGCCAGCGTTGCCAAAAATGTCTATGTCGTATGGTTTTGTTGGAACGTAAGCTTCGACCAGAGTTGGCACAACTGGTCTTGGTGAAAATTGTTCGTTGGAAACATGAAATGGTACTCTGGAATTGCATTCAGCAATATTGGGGGGCATATGCATCAAACCAGCCATCACCAGTTAAAACTGAGAAAATCACTATCTTACGTGGCAACTGTGGAGAGCTCTATAGTTCTCCAATATTGTTTATTGCCTACCGACCGGAAAACAAAGCGGAATAGTGGTAACACTGGTGATCGTACTTAAGCATAATAACGGACTGCGGCTGCGATAAACCTCTCTTGTATTTCACTGCAATAATGTATTGGAATGTCATCGTTACATGTCTAAACGCCGTTCAAATGATAAGGAAAATAAAATAAAAAATTTCAACGACATTTTTTCGACAAATTTGGAGACAACTCTTTTTTACAACAGCCAACAAAACCGTGAAATGCTGGCTTTACCATTTTTCGATCACGCAAAACTGGAATAGTGTCTTTTCAGGGGGTATGAATTGACCAATAACCATTTGTTATGCTAGACTTTGCAATGGGCAAACGTTTTCATGGTAGCGATAGAAAATGGATTTGATAACCGCGATCTTAAATTTCTGCCAAAAAAATTTCCTTCAGTGGAGCTGCGATGCCATGCCTTGTTTGTAATTTACTAACTATCCAAATAACTTTTCATTCAATAAACAAAGCGCAAGTATTGGAAAACCTTCCAAAAATTATGAAATAGCGCTTGGCTGATCGTAGAAGTCTGTTGCGTTCGAATGATCGATGCTTATCGACAGAAAGTCTTACGTATGCTTTAGAACCAAGATTTATATTTTGAATGCAACTAATGTTTAGAAAAACGGTACTACAGAAAACCAGCAAAAAGAAATACGAACATTATGTTCAACTGATCCAAAGGTCAACTTTACAGCATTACACCGACTATTTTCAATCGAAAAGCAGGAAGTGTATACTTAAAATTTTTAAATCTATAAAAATGAAGATTTGCAGTTACAACTATTCAGTTTGTATTGGCATTTTCCGAAGTTTCGCTGATAAAAAATCGACCATCAATATCAGCAAGCCACTATAAAAAGACTTGTAATAATTATTACGAAACTTGCCTTTGTGTTCGTTGTAAATTGTTCATTGTCTTTCATTTTCATTTTTTCTATATTCTTTATTGGTGACGACAGTACAGCTGATCGAGGAGTTATCAAAAGTAACTCTGTAAGACATGTGGAAATTGTAGCATAAAACTTGAACAAGTCGCCTTATAATACATTACCTAAGCCATTCTCCACTGAAAAATCGCCGTTCTAATGTACAAAACACAATGAGCATTGTGATCAAGCTCTGCTATCCATACGTTGAGCTCTCCTGTGGAAACTTACACCTCAGTACTGAATGAAAGTGTTTCAGCAACGACTTTTCTTTCACGCGGCCGAAGATGACACTGGAAAGTATAAACTCTCCTTCCATCGCAACTTGCTTCGCTATGCGTTTACCGTGATGCATTACCGCAACTGACCAAGGAATCAAATGCGATCGCAGGGCAGGTGCTGACGAAGAATAAGCCTTTTTCTCAGCTTAGTACTCGCAGGCGCGAGCGCGTTAGCGATAAAATTGGACCGCTCGTGTTGCCTGGCTGCCAGGTAGAAACAGCGGAGCTTCAGCACGCGTGTACGAGCCTTACAGTAGATTATCGTGTGAAACCACAATGATTTTCAATAAAACTATCTACCTTATTATCATCTGTTAATGGTTTTCCTGGCAATGTAACACATCATAGCTGTTGGGTAACACCCAACTGTTTTTTAGTCGACCTGGGTGTCTATGTTTAATTATGAAAAATCGCGTTAAATCTGCGATTTTGAAGTGATAAATTCATCAGCAACTTCAATGTTTTCAATAATACAAAAATAACTTTACATTACAGTGTTTACATGCGCACATCAGGTGAGAAAATAGCCTACGCATATCGGATAAAGCAGAACGTGTTCAATCGGTTTCATATTCCCATCTAAGATCATTATCAGGGTATACAGTGGTGTGTTTAAGGGAAGGCAAGCGAGGCACTTGCCTCGGGCCCCCCTTTTCAGGGACCCCCTCAAGGTATTTCGTGCGTAAATATTCCTCATTTTTGGTGAAAAATTTATTATCAGCTCATATAATATTTTCCGAACCACATCACAATTCAGTAGGCTACTCTGCCTTTAAAGGGGCCCCCAAGGAGCAACTGCAGTATGTAATTAGGCTACTCTACTTTCAAAGGGTCCCAACAACAACTGTAGGCTAATGTGCAGGTACTCTGTTTTACAAGGGCGCCCAACAGCAACTGCATTGTGTACGTGCTTTGCTTTCAAAGGCAACACAATAGCAACTGTAATGTGTA
>JGI24158J21664_10012214_pt1 | contig 11390 bp, 5 predicted proteins | sample Ectturendosymbi3_FD_21664 | JGI IMG/M metagenome (IMG submission 21664)
ATGTTCACTAATGGTTGGTTTACTGCATGCGATGGCTTTTATGGTGCTTCTGCTTATTGGCTGAGTCATATGAAACAATAAACCATTACCATTAAACTTAGCTTATACTTTTTTAAGTGCAACGAAGTGCACAAGAAGACAACTACTTGAACTGTCGAGAAAACGACGTTGTAGCAGCCTCGATGTGGAATAACATGAGCAGACATGCAAAGTTCTGTTTTTTGTTGTAAAAATGTGTGCTTGTGCTGTGGCATGCTCAAAATAGTAATCAAAACGACCTCATTGCTGTCTTTTACTTCTTTGAAAGCGAAGTGCGCGATTAGCAACTATATGTTGATTTTGCAGATTATTTTGACAGTTAGGGATGATGAAAGCTGGACCACAAGCTGGGAGAAACAGATGACCAGCTTGAACACCGAACTTCATTTTCGGTTCATGTGGGCTCTATCTCCGAACGGTTGGGCAATGCACAGACACTTCAATGATTGCAGTAAGCCAAAGCTTTTACAGTAAAGCATAATCGTTGTATTTTAATTCGTCTATTTTTACGTCCTTTGCAGCCACCGCACTTTTTGGTTTCTCGTTGCCACGAGTTTGGTCCAAAGCCCCAATCAACCACCTGGCAATGCTCAATAGATTCAAGATGCATAACCAATATGTGCAGCAAGTAAGTCGGCTGTGCGTTTTGAATGATGTTTCACGTGTTTCCTCTTCATTTCTTCCCTTTTAATGCAATTTTTCCATATCTTGGCAATGTTTTTCGCTGTATTTTATAACCGTAAAGAATAATTAACGTTTGGAAATGTGACTGACTTCGAAGTTCTAGGATCGTTGATCAAACATTTTTATTTTTTCGAAAAAATCCGTAACTTTTGTGGCGGTACCTAAGATTAAAAACAAGTACGTTTAAAGATTATGTCTCATTTTTACGTCCAGTTTCGTTTTGCAAATTATTGTTTGCTCACAAAAACAATATTTTCAGGTAAATCCTAATTAAACTACAGTTTAAATATAGTTAACAAAATCATCTGCAGCAGCAAAAAGCTACATTTACAAATTGTTCGTAAGACACCGTTAGGCTCATTTGAATTTCTAAGTTGAAGAAGTCTCTTTTGGCACAAGTTAGTTTCACAATCTAAAATCACAAAATTGAAGGAGTTACTCATAAAAGCAATTCGTATTTACAGAATGCTCCGAAAGACAAGCTCCTTGTGTTCAACGTCCGCGACGGTTGGGAACCTTTGTGCAAGTTTCTAGGAAAAGATATTCCTGACATTTCTTTTCCGCACAAAAATGTGGGTGGCTCCGTTCATGAACTTTTGTTGAAAGAAAACGTCATAATGCGACGGTTGAACAGAGACACAGTGCTGGGTGGGATGTTTTGGTTAACAGTAGGTGTGGGTGCCATTTTCTTAATTGCTAAAGACGTTGTTAAAAAGGACCGACTAGCTTCTGCTTACACATTACTTGGATTTAATGCGAAGTGAAATTTGAAAATGTACAAAAATTGACTTTTTCAAAGTTATTCGCCAGAAAAGTTTCCTGGACTGCACTTTTCATGCTTCAAACTACATTGGAACGAAGTTCAATGAATCGGATATTGTCTGCATTAATTACCTAGGTTATTTGCAGGATTTCGAAGCAACTGCACCACATTTCAATAAATTCAACAGTGTGATCATTACGGTGGCTGACAACCTCAGCTTGCCTTTTGTTCCGTTGTTGTCGTTATACAAGTTTTAATAAGCACAGTTTTGTGAAGCTAATCAGCCATAACATTTTAAATACGCCATTCAGGGTCAGCACAGAGGCAACATGCTGACAGTCGATCAACTGCACGCCTAATGCAGTTTTTTCGTTATGCGTGTGGCAACACAAGAAGAGCGCAAATTCTAATCAGTTTAGCTTGTTTGGGGAAACGAGCCATAAGCGGGGTGACTTGCAATTGCGCAGTCGTTTTGCTTAAAGTCAACCTGTAACCAATGCCCTGAACACTTCACACAAAGCTGCCGCTACAGTTCCCCCTCCACAACGCAACTGACAATCGATTGCTTCAAAAGCTGATAATTGCATTTGCATACTCGAAGTTTCAAATCTATGGCAACATAGTAAAAGAAATTAAGTGTAACAGCTGCTACAGAAAAAAATGTAAGGAGGAAGTTTCTCCCATAAAATTTTTCGGGCATATTTTGGGAAATTCGGGCAAAACATCTTTTGCACCCTCAACGGATAGCCTGCTCCTACACCTATGCACATTACACAGACCCACCCATGGCTTATCAATCTATTCTTGCAAGCACGTTATACAACATACACATCCTGTGGCCTACCGCACAGTTATATAAATCTGTCATGCAGGGGTGTATTCTTAAATTAAGAAGTGTGGGAACGCACCAAAAGAACTAGCCACTTTCAAGTAAAAAAGTGTGGGAAAGTTAAAAAGTGTGAGAACGCACCCAAACACTAAACATCATCAGAAATTGCACAATTATGCTAAAGCGCTACGCAAGAGATAGCTCGTCGTTTGTTCACTTATGCGACGTNTCCAGCTACAAACAGGAAATTTGTAGGAAAATTCCCATCTTCAAGTCAGGTTACTGTAAAAAAAGTTTGGTAACGCCGTTTCCAAGCGTTCTCGCCCCATCGCACCCTGCTTTTACGTCGCTGTACCGTACACTTGATTGTTTTTCTTAGTTCCTGGCTTCTCAAACTGGAGGCGGGCCCCTTTAAGACGTGAAAGGTTGACAAGAGGGCGTGAGTATTGCAGCAGCATATTGTTGAAAAGCAGTATAATGACAAATAAAATGCGTTTCTGTTTTTTTGTATTTGATTGGGAGGTTAGGCAAGGCACGAGCATCAATGACTAACCCAAAAGAGGATGCGACTGACAAAGCTTAGGAACCTCTGCCTAAATATTCCTATGACGGCCTTTTCTTATGTGGTTATAATTAGTTTTGCAATCTATTCAATTACGTCTTCATAACTGTTGACTTTACTGTTTGCGATTTTAATTATTCCTATTTTAAACTTCATGCTCTTTGCAGAGCTGATGATGCCCACCCAGTAGACGAAATACGATTATATACTCTGTAAGATCGTAGTGTTTGAATCTTGACTGTGAAAGGTTTTCTTTGGATAGACAAACTTCGATTGTGATAACATCTTTTGCTGGCAATCACCTTTTTTTCAAAACGCTTTTAGCCACAGCTCATTGGAACGCTTGGAAACGGCCCCATGACTCCCTGAATGGGAAATATAGTGTTAGAATCTTGTTAGCTAGAATATTGTATAAGCGACCAAAAGTGAGTTATGCAAGCGACCATATTTTCGTGCTGTAACACGATCATTTGGAACCTATTAGCGTCATTAAGGACCCTGTTAGCGCCATATACTTTTCTACTATCGCCACGTATATATTCTCGTGTTCTTTCGTGTGTTCTTGTCACTGCGATGCATGCTTAAGTTTAGTGCGTTTCTTGTGGGAGTGAAGACTTTACACAATACAATATTTCATTGACATCCGGCTATGGTTGTCACAACAAAAAAGATCGAACGGCTGTCTCCTGTAAAACGTGACGTATGACGTATTATAACAGACTATTATTGGTGCCCGCAGGGGGACAAAACGGGCACCTGACCCCACCTGGAAATTGGAACTAAGAACCAAAAAAGATTTCTAGAAAACCGAAAGTCAGCCGCTAAATTCCGATTATTTGATGTAAATCTTGTAATAGCAGTTTATTTGCCGGTATGAAATTCACACTACACAAGAGCCAGAATCACTTTTTAGGTGTCATGCAGTGATGAGCTTGCTGTTCACTCATGCCCGCTCCTTTGCCTACAGAGGCAGGTTGCGAAGCTTGCGAGAAGATTGTTCTACTGTTGGTCTCTATTGCGTAACAAAATATGGCAAAAATCTTCAAACGTTCACTTAATGTTGCGGTAGCATGGCGTTTTTCCGCATGTGATTGGTAATGCAGCGAGACAGTGGCTGCTGAGAGCGCTAAGCCACGTAGCTTTATACTGTGTGAAAACAATAATGAGTGAATCTGTAGCAAAGCTTCCACAAGTTTGAAAAATCCATTGTTTCTGTGAGACCGAAACCTTGTCGGATTTACGTATGATGAGCGTTCCGTTCATCGTGAAAAAATCTGCAATGACAAGCAAGGTTTTATCGAAAGGATTACTGATCACAGGGGTGGATATTAGAATTTTAAGGCCAGAGGCAAACTCTTAGAAAGTAGCCCCAAAACATTGCAAAATGTGTGTTATTTCATGTGTACAATATATAGTCTGAAAAAGGGACCCATACCGATTGATCGGTTTGGACGAGATCCCAGACGTTTGCAGTTCTTGTTTCTAAGTGATGGTAAAATAAAGTCATAATTTGTGATTTAGTTTAAAAGCATGGCAATGCTTGTTTGAAAAGGAAAATCCTTCTTGGAAAATCTGCAGATATTCTATTCAATAGAATAGACAATAGACTCTATAGTGTAGATTATCGTGATGGACCCCGCTATTGCTGCCAACGAAGCATAGGCTTAGCTAGGGGTCAAAGAGGCCATGCCCCAAAAAAAATTTCTAGCTTATCTTGCATTTTTTGCTTCGAGACGCGGTCTCCCTAAACCAAATACTGTTGCTCCCTTAATTTCAAAATGCTTAACCCCGCTAAAAAATTTTGGTCTGGCTACACTCTGCAGCTAAGCGGATTGTGACTGTTGCCGTAACATGGGGCATTTTCTATGTGGTGCAGAACAGTGGCGCAGCCAGGAATTTTGCTCGGAAAGGGCCAGCCACCTGACGTACGTTCGACTGTTCCTTCCGTTATTTTCGAACAGTTGAAATTGATATAAAGCACAAGCGAAAAATCTTAGTAAGTTTGTTTCGGGAATGGAAGGTGTTATGCTCTCTTCGACCTCATTCTGGATGCGCTACTGGTGCAGAAAGGACAAAGCGTTTTGTGAACGTCTATTTACATTGTATCGTCAGCAATCTGAAAAAGATGAGCAACATGTCGCCGTTGCCCCCCCGCTGGAAAAATTTCTGCGGATGCCCATGCATGACTGCGCTCGTCATATTGGCAGAAATTGTGCTCCATAAATTTTGGCAGGCTTCAACATGGAAGTACGCGTTTAACGTTCTTTGGTTGTAGTACTTCGGATTGAATGAGTTTTTCAAATCGTGACCTCAAGTTGTGAAAGAAAATTCCACCTAAATTTAGCTTTGTAGTGACAGGATGGCACATTTTCTCATCTTCCGCTTTCGTAAAAGCATTTACAACTTTTATTTTTATGAAAAAGATCTAAAAGAACTGTGATTCGTGCTTTCTATTTCACTACTCAGATTCGTCCATAGTGTGGCTTAAACGTTGTCCATTTACTTGCCGTTTTGGGAAGCACGCATGCGATCCTTGTATACAACATTAAAGGTTCGCTCTTTGAGGCGTCAAAGAGTATATAACGCATGAGTTTCGTTTTTGTCCTTGGATCATCTCTTCCGTGCACATTCCCTCTCCTAACAATTGCATCTTTGGAATTTAACTCTTGAAGTGTTTTCAAGCACTTTTGAACTGTGTTTTCAAGTTGCCCGTGCAGAAGGTTAAAGCTTCTTTTCCAGCACACTGTTTTCCATGTTCTGTTGCTTGATGGGTCGCTTTAAAGTTGAGGTTGCCAAAGGTTTCCAGGCTTGCAAATAATGGGAAAAATGGAAAGCTTCTTTCGAATGCAAGGTGGTAAAAAAGCGATGTTGTCTCGAAATATTCGCGTTGATAATAACAGCCATGCATAATTATGGATTGTAGCCAGGGCCTACGAGAGAAGGGTACAGAAAGTACATTGTACCAGAACCCGGTACGTACCGGCAGGGCCGGCCTTAGCAAGCGCGGGGCTCGATTGGAAGCACTTTTGCGGGGCCCCACTCAGTGGCGTGTGCAGAAATTTTTGAGGAGGCGCGTCAAGTCATACTCATAGAAATCATGAGTTACGTGAAAAATCGAGGACTGAAAAAGGTGATGCCAAGCTAGTGGTGTCTCGGGGCATATTCCCCAGTTTCATTTCTCCAGCAGAGACCTTCCATTTCCATGTCCGTTTCACGGACATTTCCGAAACATCCAATAAATCCATGAGTTGCTACACTCAATACCTTCTCTCTGGCCAGGTACCTACCGCATTTTGTGGCAGACCAATTGGTCATGTGTCAAACTAAATTGGCAGCACTGCTTGATATAATCATCCGGCAAAGGTAAGATATAATAGCTTGGTAACAAAACATCAATAAAGGAAAAAACGTGACAGCAGGATAACACACAAAAAGTGCAGTTCAACGTTGTATCATAATGCTGCAAAATAATGGCAAAGCCGAATGAAACAGACCGATGGGCTGTGGGGTTGGAGTCCGAGCCCAAACAATTTTGGATGATTGCTGTTGGAACCAAAGCAAAAACCTTTACATGGTGGAGCCGTAACCTGAAATTTGAGTTCCAATTACACAGCTCAGGTTTGTGGGGCAAGTGAGTTAACTTTCTGCGGGATGAGCGTGGTTTGCCGTATATGCACATAATTATCCTCGTTTGCATGGGCGTCAGAAGCGAGGCACATGGAGACCTTGGATCCACCGGATTTTAAAATTTGAAAAATGTTTTCTTTAATTTTGAGTTGGTAAAAAATAAAATTTTTCCATTGTTGTTCCTCCTGGAAAAATGCTTATAACCACCAGTTGGAAAAATCAACTATTGGCTGTGCGTGGTGATTCGCTTCATATAACGTTGAATTCGTAGCAGCAATAGTAAAGTTTACCTAGTCCAGTGGAAAACTCTATTGCTGTTACGCCGAGGGTTCGACTCTGCATTCAGGTGGCTCAGAACGACGCAGCATTGTGGCTGCAACATGAACCCACTGGAAAAATCCTTCCAATGCCCATGCTCGTTTATGTGTAGATCAGGGTTTCTCAAACATTTTTGCACATGTCCCACTATCCATCAAGTACATCATTTTGCGACATCTCATTTATTCTGGTGTGATAATACAATTGTACAAATAAAACGAAGGTTTTCAGTTTTCGATGGACCAAATCACTTTGGATCCGGAGCCAAAAAAACTTCAGACGCCTAGCTGGAGCCGTTCCCTGCTTTAGGCTATTGTAGCCTGCGATACACAAAATGCATTTGCTAAGAGAAACGTAGTTTTCATATTTTGGCGTTGGCAGTGTCTTTCAAAACTTTTTCCAGGTTTAAGCCTCTGCTAATTTCGGATTCAATGGACACAATCGTCAAACTATTTAGGCGTTCCCTCTACATTGATTATCTCAAATCGGTTTTAATTTGTTTCAGCTTACAAAACTCCTTTCTCCGGATGCCACGGTCACTGGGATTTTTAATTGTAAACTTTGAGGGCAACATAAAAATTAGGGAAAGAACCTGCCTCATCAGATCCTTACGAGGGAAAATGCGTAACGCTAATAAAAGACCGACTAAGCAGCACACATTTGCAATCATGAAATACTTTCAAAAGACAAGTGGCTGAAACCGTTGAAAAAGCATATACCCTGCTAAGTACGAAACGCTTGCAACTGAAACAGAAAACAGCTTCAAAACCTAAACCCCCTCTACCTTCACTAGCTGCTACTGAAAAGACTATACTACTGTACACATCGAAAAGCAATGACCACTGTTACGATTCCAGAACAAATTATGATGATTAAGGATGTTAAAAAACCGCGCAATTCACTTTGATTTTCCTTGAAAACTGGCCCCGTGCATAAAACACTGTGGGCCCCGCGGCCCGCGTCCGAGCGACACACGTAGCCTCAATAGAAGGTGTAACTTTGCGTAGGTCAGCAGGCGAAGCACGGGCCCCCCTTCGGCGTGGAGCCCGAGTGGAAGCAATCGGTCCAATCGTCTAAAAGCCAGCCCTGCGTACCGAGGAATGAAAGAACACACGTTCAGTTTTTCTGAAATCAAGCCCAAAATTGATGTTCGCTTTCTACAATTGCAGCGCTTGCAGCTATAACCAGTGTCCTTTCTAAGATCTTGGCAAATGCTAACATGCCTGAATGGTAGTTTCAACGAAAAATTTTCCAAGCCCTCAGCAGCTGAAGGTGGTTCCCACACCATGGTACAGCACGTACCGCTTGTGAACCGCGAAGTTTTTTCCAAGTAGTACGCGAGCAACTTATTCAGGTTGACTAGAAATCAAACAAAATGCAGTAACAGTAAATGAACGCAAACGATTTGATGGTCAGCGTCGTAAGCATTGTTTTAATTCACATCAAAAAAGTAGAGCGCGAAATTTCACAAAGAAAGTTGTCACTCTTTACTTGATTGGTGTATCGACGTACTGGGATCAGTGGCGTAGTCAGTCCAAAAATTTGGGAGGGGCCAAAAATTGGGGGGGGCAAAATGCTTGATTTTAGGCGAATATCACTATTTTGTTTGGAAAAACGCCTCTCAAAGCACAAAATGACTATATGCTCTAAAAATTTGGGGGGGCCATGGCCCCTCTGCCCCCCCTGGCTGCGCATATTACTGGAATGCAGATTTTTTCCTTGAGAGATCATACTTCTGCAGTTTATCATTTGAAAAATCTAATAATTCATTTAAAGGGTAATCCAAGTTTTTGAGCAGATGGAACCGCAGCAGCTTTCATGGCAAGGTCGATGGCCGCAAATTAAGAGAGTGCAGACTTCGGCCAAGACCGCTCATTATTTGACCTTGAACAAGTTACCGAGGCAGTGATGAACTGTTACTTTGCAAACCACTTTTAAAGATACAGTAACTAATCGCACCATAACAAATAGTCTGGTCAAGAATAGAGGCTGCAAAGTTCGGAATGGGACAGTTCGGCGACGCCGTTTCCGCGATTTCGGCGATAAATGGGTTATAGGACATGATACTTTTGATTGGAGCGCTTTTTGTGTACGTCTTCAACAAATTTTGTTTTTAACTTAAGGATTCAGGTTTAGGGTTTATCTTTAGGGCAAGCAAACATCCTTTGAAATCTAATCTTCGAAGTACAGTAGAATTCGCCTGTAACGATTTCGGGTATAACGACAGTTTGCCTACAGCGACGCTTTTTCTTCGGTCCCGGAAGACTCCCTATCTTTTTCGTGCAATAGAGTTCAGCTATAATGACTTCGGCCATGTCGTCACTTCGCCCATACTGACGCTTTTCGTCGATCCTTTGAAGTGACGTTAGAGGGCAATTCTACTGTATTTCAAAAACACACTTTTTTTCGTATAAGACATTTCCGACCACCGTCGCCGAAACGTCTCGTCGCTGAATCGGCGTCGCAGAAATGTTCTAGGACCGCATAAGTTAATATTCGCCTCCTGCAAAAAGTCTAAATCTGGATAGTTAAGAAAACTTTCAGAATAAGAATATTGAAAAGACGTTCTGCGGGACACGAACAATCACGTCGCTGGTCGCGTGAGGCCAGTGGGTCAGCGTTTGGAACATGGTGATGTAAGTGTAACAGTATTGTATCAGCGTAGCAATGATGACGTTGTTCGGACTCTAAACCATATTTTAAAAATAATTTTCCGCTTTTTTTTTAATATTCACAAGCGTATTGTAACGTGCTAGAACGAAAGTATAACCCAGCTAAAGTAAAATACGAATACATATCTACCGAGCAAAGACGAGAATCTCTGAAGCAGTGTGTAGTTTGCGTGAAGACCTTCGCTGATGGAGCGTAATCCAAGCAAGTCAGTCACGCTCTTTCCCAGTTATTGTATTTTCCGTCAAAGTGGGAGTGCGAGCACGAGTTCTCAACTATGATAAACTATGAGATCGAAGAGTCAGAGCGGCTTCTCCGCACCTGAACATGATAGCTGATGCGCTGTCAGCGAATTTCTCAGATTGACCAACTGGTCGGGAAAAGACACCTTCATCCACCCCCATTAAAATTGTGTTGTGTTTTTTGTCTATATTTTTAAATTGAAGTTTTGAAGTTTTCAACCTCTGGCCGGGTATCTCTTTCAATGGTCTTCATTGAAGAAATTCGTGCCTTTTATTGGTTATTTGTGCGTGCTGGAGTTTTCTATTGGAGGTGTTACGAGAACACCGTATGAAATGAAAAGATGGCACGTCAGTAGATAAAGTATGGAAACCGCTGATAGGTGCTTTCCAGACCATTATTTTTTGTTGTGATCTTCGTTTATGTTGCAATTATTTTGTGACTACTGGTCATTGATTCACACCAAGGAACGTTGAAATTACGATTCAGTAGAGTTTATGCATAACGTATCGTCCACAGATTCCACCCAGCAAAACTGCATTAAACCGCATGTACTGTAAAAAGCGCTGCCGCATCTCATTCTCACAGAACCTCAGCTATTTCCCAAGATCCAGAGCCGCATTTTATTGCCAGATGATGTATCGCACATAGACCTGTTAAACTTTAGAAAAACGCAGCCCCTTGCCTAAGCTACCCAAGACAAGTCTGTTTAATACGCAACAGACAGCATCAGTTAAATTCGGTACGCTTACCTTTTGCGACGTACGCTTACTGTAAGTATCCCACTTTTTCGTGATAATGCACGAACATAAGCACGTTATTTCATGTATTTGCGACCAGGGTTTTTTCAAGGTTTGACCTCAATGACCTCTAAGACCTTTCAAGAAACCGCAATTATTTCATCTAAATACCAAGATGGTTTCAAAGCGAGGTCCAGGGATATCTAGAACTCCAATGAATCAGACCCTGTAATTGTTCAACAACACCAATGCGGTAAGCAATCCATAGCAGGGTGACAGAGACAGACTGTGCACGGTATATTCTGCTAAACAATTACGAAATCCTGCCAAATTACAAGTAATATGTTAGAAATAATATTGACAAAATACTGCCAAAGTTCTGCAACGTTTTTTTCATTAAACGATTTACTTTATCACTGGACCCAATACNAATTGTGTTACTTCAACTTACGATATTTAGTTACCTTGCGTTGAGGTAAAAAAAGAATAAAATTGTTGTTGTTGTTGTTAGGCAAAAAGTGTGGGGNACAGGCCCCCCCAGAAATAAAAGTGTGAGGGCCTAGGCCCGTGAGGCCCCCAGATTCCGCCACCTACGATAACAGTACTCGATAGTCACAATCAGTGTTCTTTTAAGGTACTTTGAGAAACCGTTTCGGTTTCTCAAATTTCTGCAACGGTCTCTCAAAATACAGTCGAAACTCGCTGCATAAATACCACTAAAGTACACAAAGACCTCGCCAGGAATATCTAGAACTTCATGCACTTTCGCAGTGCTTTTATACTTCATGCACTTCGCAGTGCTGAATAAGATGCAGGTGTATTTCTATTTGAATAAGATGCAGGTGTAGTGGTGTTATTGTAGCAGTTGTAAACCATAGCAATAACTTTATCTTAACTGCTGGACTGATATTCATCTAA
>JGI24158J21664_10012215_pt1 | contig 11390 bp, 8 predicted proteins | sample Ectturendosymbi3_FD_21664 | JGI IMG/M metagenome (IMG submission 21664)
CTTCAACAACAAACAACCAGAAGCAAAATACATACGTAAGTGTGCTAAGTTTACATGTTGGAATGCTTTTACTGTTAATAACATGTGCATGGCTACTGGCGCAGCAATGCAAAGTAGGTAATTCCAGTCTAAAGCTATATGAATGACGGTAACCACAGCAATGCGCAGTTGTTTCCGGTTGTGACAGCTTAATAGGTGGCCGCAATCATCCTGATTGCGACCACTCAATACCTCTTTCGCAGTATGCTACACATTCTGACTTTGTGAGCCATGTTGATAATTTGATGTTAAATGATCTCTCCTTGCTACCTTGTAACATGCGATCTTTGTATAAAATATAAACACGCTTGAAGAATTCGTAACTCCATATTCAAAACCACCAGATATTATATCGCTGTCGGAAGCAAGCATTAAGGAAACTTCAATAATGGTACCACTTGCAGGTTATAAATTAATTAACGAAAATTCTCAAACTCAAGCTAGAGGTGTAGATGCCTACATAAAAAATAATTTGAAGTATCTTCAACGACGTGACAATGTGTGGATTTGAAAACATATGGTTTGAGTTGTTTGGAAAAAAAAAACGTCAGAAAATAATTGTCGGAATATTGTACAGACACCCTCAATCCTGCAAAGATGAGTTTTCGCAACAGTGTTCTGAAATGAAAAAAATGCAAAATATAACTGTGCATATTATGCACTAGGTGATATTAACAAAAATCTACTCAATGTACATGTACCAAATGATGGCCGAATACAACAGTATGTAAATACCCATACAACCTTGCCTGTTACCATGTTCTGAACAAACCAACCAGAACAATAAACGAAACAGAGTCATGTATTGACTATAAACAAATGGTTTAACCTCCGGAAGAGACGTCTGTATTATGCTGCATGATATTAGCGATCGCTATCCAATTCATTTGACTTTGAGTAAAACTCGTTTAAAAATAATATCAAACAAAGATTTTCTAGTGACACACGTAATGTTGACATTGTTGCTTTTGACCGAGAACTGCACAAAAATTTTGTTACGTTACCGATGAAATACTCAGAATGGAATATTGCTGAAAAATTTGATTTTATTGTATGGACCATGAGAGGTCTTGCTGATATACACATACCCGTTAGAAAATCTGCCAGAATGAAATATGAACTCAAGCTAAAGCCATGGATAACACAAGGAATCGTTTCTTCTATCAAACACAGATATTACTTATTTCGTATTTATGTAAGACCAAAACTTCTAACAGATTTCGAAACCTGCAAAAAGGCGTCTAGGCTCTATGGCATGGCGTTCTAGCGACAGTACGCCTCCATTACGACGAAGCTCAGCAGGTTGGATGCCTGCGAGGATGGGAAGGTTGTGCGCTGGTGTAGGACGCAGGCATCCAGTCACATTTCGCAAGTCGTCGTTGATGGCAGGGTCAAGAAGGCGGGTATGTGCATTGCGGCACCAGACAGGAACGCAATACTGTGCTGTTGAATGCACCAAGCCAAAGGTGGCTGTGCGCAACGTTGTTGCTCTCGGAGCCCAACCGGAGCTTCCAATCCCCTTCAACAGCACGACGCGTGATGTCAGCTTCCTGCGAATTGACTCAAAGTGTCGGCGATACGTGAGCGACGTGTGTGACATTACCCTAAGACATTTGGGCTCGGATGAGAAGGCCAGCATGACGTTGTCGTAGTTGACTTTAGCTTCCGTGTTGTTAAGATGGAAGACTGACGACACCGTTTTTGTAGTGCTGAGCCTTAGCTTCCTGGTCTGGAGTAGTCACTTATGGTTGCCATGTTCTTGCACAGCACCCCTTCCACTGCCTAACAGTCTCCATCAGCATCCATGATTGCGAGATGGGCAGCATATCCATACACTCTGGAGACGGTTGTTGGCAGGTCAGAGATGTAGATGTTGAAGAAAAGGGGCGCCAGGACAGATCCCTGTTGGACGCCGCGCTGAAGGCTTCGTAATCTGCTCCGTTTGTCATTTCCGTTGGTAAGAGTGAAGCTGCTATTACCAATCATCTCCATTATCATGCGGACCATGTCTTTATCAAGGAGTAATTGCAGCATCTTGCAGGTGAGGCCACGATGTCATACAGTGTCGTAGGCTGCTGTTAGACCGACACACACAGCTCTTACCTTTTTCGTAACCGAAAACCTATCCTCTGTGACCTGTGTTAGTAGGGTGGCCTGGTTACCTTACAGTCGACCTCTCGTGTGGAAAGCCCGCCTGCTCCGGAGGGAGCAATGGGTAGATAATTCGTTCAACACGAGCATAGATGAGTCTCTCGAGGGTTTTGAAGAGAAAAAACAGCGGAGATATAGGGCGGTTCGACTTTGAGCAAGCAGTGTCACTTGGCCTGCAAGTTCACCTGGTCTATAAATAGTCGAAAAACACAAATATATACATAGTTCTGCTGACATCATGCTTTTGCTGATGTCAAGAGAAGCCTGTGTACGTTTCTGTTTACTTTTTACTACTTACAAAAAACATTAACGCTTTTCTTTGGAAAAGGGATAAGAATTTCATTGCTCAACCAATATATGGCCTGTCTTTCATGTGTCATCATTTGGGAAAAGCAGCATATGATTGATGTTTGTTTCACCAACAGACATACGCTTGTTATTGGTTATGCAATTTAGTCTCGTCAAAAGAAACGTTTTTTCCAGGTGGATACTCTTCACATGATTAAGGTTTTCTCAGTCAATTATTTGCAACAGAAGATTCTTGTCTAAATATTTATATTCAGAAAATAAATAGTGCATTAATAAAGATAATGAAACACAAGGTTTGTACAGTGGAGATACATCTGACATGAATTAATCACATTTACGATCTTTGCCTCCTTCGCTTGATATGTATAACTGGTTCTCTACCTTGCATGGTTGACTTAGCAGTGGCCAGACACGATACAATCTCAACCAGTGGTGCTTTTGACTTTTCAATAATCTGAATGTGCTCATTGAAAACAGGCGCAAATAATTCTAAATGTCTTAATTGCTCTCTGAGGACATCAAGAAATGTCAGATGTCCTTATTTTTGCATTTCGTATGTTACATTGCTATGATATATTGCATTTTCATATGATAAGCTCTCCTTACTCAACTGCAAAATGATACTAGCTGGTAGCGTAGCTTAGATTTTTGGAGGTCCTGCTAGTTTTTAAATTAATGAATGTTTTAGTTGAGGGAGTTTTCTGCTGGGAAGGCAGGACTGGTTGTCCATTCATGGTTACTTAACTGTGGTAAATCCTTTTTCGGCATCTCAATGACTTTTGAATCTGAGTGCAGACTCTATTGTACTGTGCAAATTTTGCTGATGATCGGTGATATGGTGAAACACTATATTGTACATTGCTCAGTTTGGGAGTTTTTAGTAATTGTAGCTGATCAGTAATGCCAATAAGAATATTGCCGTTTAATGAAGAACTACATCAGTATTCCTTTTTCACAAAAGGACTAAATGATTTTGGATGTTGAGTGCATTACGTGTGTTTGCATATGAACAGTGTGCACAGGTTTATTTTTGGGATATATACATTTTCATGTGGGCAAATACTGTACATTTCATCGTTCATGGTCCTCTGCAGGTATTCCCTCCAGGATAACGTCGTACGGAAATTCCTTTCGATTTCCAAGCTTCATGCCATTAGCATTTGTTGTCTTCAACACCCTTCACAATTTTTCTTAGAATTAACATCTTGCTGGAAAAGATGAGTCTCGCTGCGACTCACACCAAGCATTTCAGAAGCACTGTTCTCTATTATGGACGGAGAATCGAGCTCAGCACAGGTAAAAATTTACTTAAAGTTTTGTTTTTTTGCAAATTCAATGCGTTTCTAATTTCCTATTGCTTTTTCGTACATTTCAGAACAAATTGTGGCACACTGGCATCAGAAGTCAATTGCACTATTGCACAGAGGGGTATTGCATTTTGCTTGCTAAAGATTGGCAAACAAACTGCTGTGATTTGCTACGTTAGGTGTGGTTTAGTAGTTGTGTATAGCAGTGAAGCGCCAGAGTCATTTTTTTGAGTCAGAATCGAACCAGAGACGAGTCAGAGTCATCTCAATCTTTTTCGACACAAGTCAGAGGCAAGTCGAGACCTGGTCAAGACGGGTCAGAGCCAAGTTGCAAGAACTGACGAGTCACTTCGAGTCATTGATTTGTAAGTTGGAGTCAATGTCGAGTCAAATGAAAATTCACATTCATTCTATGACTTTTTTTGCTACGAAATGATGCCCAACATGCTATAAAGTGGCCCCCGATAAGTTATAAAGTAGTGTCTAACATGCTTGAAATGGCGCCCGACAAGTTATGAAATGGTGCCCAATGTTATTTTAGCAATTTTTATATCATGATATTTATATATTAATTATTTCACTTTACGTTTCACTTGTCTCTTTCACACCCAGTCATTTCAACAAGCCTATCCCAACCTTCCTGCAAGTGTTGCAACCTCTTAGTTAGCGTTGTGTTAAATGTGCGATTCACAACGAACGGTACGTGCATGGAGAACAACCCCATGTACATGTGGCGCGAACAAGCAAAAATATAATGAGCACGGCATGTGATCTCTATTGTTGCTTGCTGCCATATTGTGACGCACTTGCCGCTAGGGCTTCCAATCGCAACAAAGTGGTGCTGTAACCAGGATGTTAAGATGGTGCCAGGTGCAAACTTCACGAAAAGAATATGCGATGGGTATAGCTCATTGCAAAAAGGAGGGGATGTTGTTGTAAACTTTCAGTTGGGATTGCGTCGAAAATACGACTCACTACGAAAGGGATGGTAGCAACAGTGATAGGAATTCGGATTTAAATAAGATTCGGTTTTCGTATTTGCATTTATTTTGCAATAAAAATTTTGGATTGGATTTGAATCTGCAAAACTTAAATCACATTACTGGCACCTGGAAAAGACTTAAAGTAACAGTATGAGGCCCAATGCCACAATCACGATACGCAAATACTACATTAAACCGCGTTAGGTGACCACGATATCACGGATACTTGATTGTGACTCAAATCGAGTCATTCTTTGTAAAACGTGACTCGAGTCGAGTCACCATTTTTCTCAACGTGACAGGATTCGAGTCCGAGGCACCAAATTTGTGACTCGAGTCGAGTCATTGATTCGAATCACGCTATCACTGGTTTAAAATATGGTTTTCATTTTTCAGAATGCGTATATACTCTAGCTTTGGGTTAATTTGCAGACTACTCATGATTTAACAAAAGCATGGCAAAGCTTCAAAAAGTCCCATAATAAACCACTAGTGCAATTGAAATCACTGTTACATTCATGAATTGAAGGTACATGGTCGCATTCACTTTAATTGTGAAAGAAGCCAAATTGACCTTGAGTAACGTTTGTGCTCGTTACTACCTGTAGCAAGCATCTTGCGAATGCATCACCAAATACAGCAATTTTTTTAAATTCCGATACACCAAAAAACAAGAACATTTGCACTGGAGCTTGTAATGCGTCACAATGATATCACGCTAATCTCGTACTACCAAGAAGATTTTGAAGTTCATATTTCAACGTCTCTATCAAAATGCGTTAGCTTTATCTTGGTCTGCTTTGATTATTTATATGCCTTTAAGCAAATTACCATTTAAGGCTGTTCATCAATTGATTTCATTTAGCATGTTACAAAATATATACAGTAAATCTGTATGAAATAGATCGGATTGGCTGTTCATATTTACATTGACAAAGTTTCACTTTTGCAGAAGGTATACTTGTCATACTAAGTGACTTTTTGTATTCGAAAAACGTAATTAAATCTCCTTTGATGACGTACTTTCCATAGTTATTGTCCAATCGACAATCAGTTATCTAAGCTTCAAAAATGATATGTAGTCATATGGTTTCATTTCAAAGTTGAACGAAAACATTTCCATTGATTCATAACCTTCATCGGTGCGGAGAAAAAAGGCACAAATCATTTTGCACTGCTATAGTCAATTTCAAGCTGATTTCGACATAAGCAGACTTTATCAAAAACTGCAACAAAAAACCTTTGAATTGAAAAAAGACACTGTCTGTGTGAAATTGGCTTTGAAATTACTGTAACGTTTGTAGATGTGAAAGTACTTTAACTCACTATCGCAACTTTTCCCAACATAGCCATTGACGCATCTGCAGCCGTATCCGGTGATCAAGTTAACGAATGTCCGTTGTTGACACATGGATTGCTTGAGCAGTCATTCATTTCTGAAACAACGCCAAAACGGTTACCTCGTTTGAGCATTGAACGTTTTCGAAATGCACTTTTGATTTTGTAATTCAAACAGTTTCTGAAATTGAAACAAAACAAAAGTGAATGAAAGATTTTGGAAAACTTACTTTTGAAATGAAAAGAGCGCTTTGAGTATCCACTTGCTTGTGATGTAATGCCATTTGAAGTTACACTTTCATGCGATGTGCTTCCACGTCTTGTGTAAATTGTTACTAAACCTCCTTGCCGACCTGCGAAATTCCACCAGTTAAAGAAAAAGGCACAAAAATAGAATATTAAAAAATCTAGATGCAAGAAAGCGGGTATTGGCTAACATAAGGAAATAGGCTTTTTGAATAGAAAGGCAGCCATTATTCTGTACAAACGATCTTCAAGCTAGAAATGCAAATGACTCAAGTTGATTAGACTTAGGTTTAACTTTGCGGGCGCCGGCAACCTTTTGTGTGTACTGAATCTACCTGCACTGATGAAATGATTAAGTTCTTTCAAACAAAACAATGGATTACTATCCGATGGGTGAAAACAAGCGCAAAACATACGTAGCACTCAAAATCAAGATCCTAATTCTAATGAATATGCTCAAGTAGACCAGGTGGTAAGTTTCAATCATTCCAATGCAACATTTTTATCGAAATATACAAGAAAATGAGGCACATGGAATAAGTGAAAACGTTTTAAAAACACCACCAATGTCCAAAAAATGGATTTTTGCTGATATTTTCCAAAATAATAAAAACTAAAATTTACGATAAGGGATACTATAGTTTAGCATTTGTTGCAGTAGACTACCAATACATATGTTTCGTAAGCATACTGTATATTCAATCAAGTAAAAAGTGCATTTCACTTTTTATGTGGGTAGAAGACACGACGCGCAAGAAGTCCTCGACGCTTTTCAGAAACGCTCGTCGGGTAACATTTGTCACAACCGGGTAATATTTTGTCGGGCTGTATTTGATAGAACCACAATCGAATAACACGTCAGTGCCTAATAAAGTGGGGCGAATCCAAGGAAGGCTATCGCTCCATTGCCCCCAAAACCCAACAAAAATACCTTCATTCACCATGATTTTGCACAATTCAGAAAACAGTATTCGTGATATAAGGCCATTTTTGCCGTCCATTGTTTTGTCACAACAGTGTTGCGAAGTATACTTCATCTCTCTTACAGCACTAAAACCGTAATGAGACTAGATTACCAAATAAAACTGAAATCGACCGCCCCCACAACCTTACTGGCTGGATCCCACCATGCTAATAAACGACATTAACCGTTATTTCCTGTTGCTATAGACGGAAAACCTTGTTCGTGGTGTAAACTCAAGCAGTTGTTCTCACTAACATATCTTTAAAGTAGCGCGAAGAATTGAAGTAAGAATAAACCTGGACACAAATCTTCTGGAACAATTCCAAAAATCGTCTTGCACAAAGAATCAGTCAGTAATGCTCCATCAAGATACCAGAGTTCATATTTCACAAAAAAAATTTCTTTTGCTAGCATAAAACTCTGAGATAATCGTTTACAGCGTCTGGACGGATGATCGTGGTGATTGTGCGTCCAATGCTCTTGCTACTCGTAGCGGTTTCAGCTAATTGAACATTTTGTGGAAACATTGATTGAAATTAAAAAAATTATTTGTAAAAAATAAACGCAACTCACGATATTTTTCAATATCTCGTTTGTCATATCTTTGAAACTGGGACGATACAACTGCAACGTGCAAAATTTAAAAAGTTATAGATCGATAATAAAAGCTTAGTCAGCAAGGGCGAAAATATGATCTAAGTGCGTTTCAAACAAAAAACAACGAATAAACCTAAATTATACTGTATATGAATAATTGAACTAATTTTACGATAACTTGAACAAAGCAAATGACGAAGCAGTAGAGGTAGAAAGCATTCCCAATTGCACGGAAGCAAATGAATATGAATTTGTTAACGACTTTTTTGTGAGGTGAACCTGGAAAAAAAGAATATGTAGTTCACTAAAGCAACAAGTTTCTTTTATTTGGAAGTGTAAAAAGAATAAGGATATTCATAATGAAACAGTAAAGCAGCCACATACCTATGGCTCCTGCGTGTATTGCAGAAGCACAAACGGATGAGTTATCGGAGTAAAGTTCATTTCCGTAAACGTTGTGTGACTGACAGTTTGGTGGACAAACTACTTCATTCACATCGTACTCAGTGTTGCCCTTCGTACTGGAAGTGACTGTTAGCAACAGAAAGCACAGTGTGAATCTCATCATTGCTTACGTTTGAATGATTTGGCTAAACAGCACTTTACTGCACTTTACTCTGGTTAATTCGAAACTTCTCATTGTGTTTTTCATTTGGTATTTTGATAGCTTATGTTAATTTTAGCATGTGTGTTTGAACTTCCGATTTAACATTGTTCAGAAAATGGAAAGCGGGACTTGATAACGAAAAACGTGTTGAAAGAAAAACCAGATGTCATTCACAAAATTTGCCAAATCTCCAATGATGTCCTATCACAGTAGCGAAATAAGTTTGGCTAAAATTAGCATAGCTCATTTCACAAAATGATTTACAATTTATTTTTGCCTACTGCTGATGTGTGGAGGAGGTATCCTTTCAACCTCCCTTTGTCAGCCCTTGCATGCTGTTTGTGTACCCTTTCGATTGTCGAAACATCGTTTGTCTAATACTCTTTCCTAACATCAATCAAACTCCCAAGCAGAATTATCCAAACCAACTGGAGATGATTTCAAGGTATCCAAAAAACGATCCAGACGTCTTTCTGAACACATGCCCATATACCAATCTAGCCTTCAATGTGATGTCTGCATACCTAATCATCTGGTGATCAGATCCGTAGCTAAGGGGAAGGCTTCGCCCCTCTGGAAAAACTTTCTCCTCCCCTGAAAAATTTCTTGGGCATATTGTATGCATAACCATTGCTTTCGTACGTGCTATCGATATAAAATTTGGGCCTCCGTTAGAAACTTTTTCGCCCCCCAGGTGGCCCAAGCTGGTTACGGATCTGCTGGTGACTGTTGCCTTCTGTCAGTTATGCCATTCAGCTCAATCTTTTCACAATCAAATTGTTCAGTTTTAACATCACATATTTAATGACGAAATTAATGTCAAAAATGATATTCTGGGGTTATGTATGGATAACGACACGAAAATATATTTGAGATTAAAAAGAAATCTAAATGAACAACGGTGAATTGGCAAGTAGAACCACGTTTCACCTCAAATAACAAGAATAGAAAGTCGAGCAAAACCAGGTGTTACGTAGGCTCAAAAGTGGTGGAACCTGGGGGGCCGCATGGGTCTACGTCCCCCACTTTTTTCTGGGAAGGGCCTGGCCCTCCCAGTTTCAAATTTCGAATTTTTCTTAAACAAGTAACACAATTCGTATTGGGTCAGTTATTAAGGCAAATCGTTTTTGTGTACGACTATGAACAACTAGTTACATTTATGTGCTCAACTCAGTGTAGCGTATGATAAATAGGGAGTGGTGTAGATAGGGGTTGTTGAGAGCTTTTCAAATTTTGTATAAAATTGCCTAAAGATGCTGACAAAGGAAAATGACGTCATATTTCAGTGCTTGTGACGAAACAGTTGCCAATTTAAATCACAGAAATATTCTAGTTTTTTTTATGTGCACTTGTGCTCCCGACTTTGAAAATAGCTCCGCCTCACATGCGTAGGCTACCTGTAAATAAATGTATCGCACTTGAATGAAAACATTGCTGCATTGTGGATATAAATTTATTTTGAATTTGTTGGTCGCCGTTGTCGTGACATACAAGAAATGAGGGTAAATGTATAAGCTACCTTTAATTCCTAGTCAAGTCATTAAATTTGAGCTATAGGACAATATATAGCTAGGTAAATACGTCTCTAAAATTTTGATGGAAATCCTGTTTACTAATGGTTGAAAACAGTCTTTTGCAAAACTGCCCAACCTAAAGCTAAGTCTCCACAATAGTGCTGGTGCTTGTCTTAGGCAAGAACGTCGCAGAGGTTTGCCAGAAAATGTAATTTTCTAACATTAGCCTATGCACTTGCATCTTTAAATTTTACGTTGTTTATGAAAACGTGACAACCAACGTTAAAGTAAAGCCAGTGAGCCAACGTTTTTGCACGAAACAAATTACGGCTGTACTGTGGTCTCTCACGTGTGCAGCCGTTGAACTTCACTGTTTCAAGATAGTGACCTTTCTTACAGTAAACCACACTGGAAAAAGATTGGAAAGAGGCAGTTAACAATCTTTTGCGGTCTCTGGAAACTTGCAAAATGCCAAAAATCATTTTTGAAGCAAACATTTATAAAAAATATTAGAATCAGTGACACTACACCAAACTCAATTTCAGCATCGACATGGCTACGTGTAACATCTAACATGAAAAACTCTTCACACAAAACGTGACAGACGTTATATTTAGATTTGAAACCTCTCCAAATAAAATCCTAAGAGAAAAATCTGGGCGGGGACATAGTATATTGTGTCCCCCGTCTGAAAAATTGGGGGGGCACGTCCCCTGTGTCCCCCACCAAATTGTGCCCATGCAACGTACCCTTTTCTGTAACATTAGCCGTAACCTATGAAGATCACATAATTTTGTACAATTTCAAAACTAAGTGCGTGAATTTAACTGTGATACAGGTTTTCATGCTTTGAAGCTCAAGCCTTGGCTAAGAATCAATCCAATTTAAAAGTCTTTTTTACACAATTAGGCCATAGGCACTGTTGAGCATGTGTGTAGCAGCAAGCAAATTTTCGGGTTTCTCCAAAATTCCCTGAAAAATTTGCGACATTATTTTGCAAACTTTCTCCTAAAAAGATGATGAGGACCTTTTTTGGTGTGATCTGCAAAAAATGTCTTGATGTGAGTTTCTTTAAACGTTGGGCGTCATTTTTGCTTGATGTTGCAGGAGTTTTGCCCAGATTTTCAGGGATTTTGCTCAGATTTTAGACAAATTAAGACTTTTGCGAGTGCGATTGCATCCCTTCACCCCCGCATCCTGCACCACTGCTGTTCAGCAACAATAGCATTTATTTTAGACACTGACTTGTGACGACATGTAGGCCTAATGCGACGGTTCAATCAGAATTATTTGGAGACATAATGGTTTCATCAATGATCTCCCATTACCTTGTCG
>JGI24158J21664_10012216_pt1 | contig 11389 bp, 10 predicted proteins | sample Ectturendosymbi3_FD_21664 | JGI IMG/M metagenome (IMG submission 21664)
AGCCTTTGATCGACTTTCTAGCGTTTCTGGTTCAAAACTTATGATTTAAAATAAACAAATTAATTAATTATCTAATTAGCTAATTAGTCAAATATTTTTACCAACTTACATCACAACTTTTGAACCCGAAACCCCAACAGATCATCCAAAGTATCAAAAGACTCAGATTGTAGCCTAGTTTCCAGTAAAAACTTCAGCGAAATACTACCACTTAACAGTTGGCGCCCAGGGCCAGACAAAGTGGGCCAAGGTGGCCTAAAAGTCCTCCTCTTATGACGTCACTCACAAAAAAACACACCCCCCAGGCAAAAAATTCTTTTCAAGTGCAATCTACTAGACTGGCCAATCTGTTTGAGCCGCTGAACAGCTCTCTGGCGCAATGGGTGGAGGAGCTAGGGCGTTGGTAAGGCAACTGAAAACTGCTGTTTTTTTTGCGAAAATCGCCGAAACCAGGCGGCTCTAAAAGTGTTAAGTATTGTCTCAATGAATCTTTACACACAGTGCACCTGTGCATATCTTTGTTTTTGCAAACTGGAAATTGCATTGTTGGAGCACAGTTGTTGACATAAGCCTTGCCCTATCATTTCTGATAGATCTTATCATGCAGCCTTTCATACACCAGCATCATTTTCAATATTTGCATTGAAGTATTCTGAACTTATCCTGTGTTTCTTAGCTTTTACAATTGGCAGGAGATCACTACTTCTATCCACCAACTCAGTAGTGTACAATGGAATTTGGACCATATACACATGCCAAAAACTGAGTATTATACCAACTGCACCCTCAACATACGTACCCTTCATCCCTTTAAATTGATTAATCAACCAATCTTGCCAGTTAGAACTTTATGAACATCATCATGCTAGTCTAGGCTAGACAGACAGTGTTGGCTCAACCCCAGAAAAGAAAAGTTTTCACACATTGAGAGTTCCACAATGTTCGTGTCATGATGCTCATTGTGGATACACCAACAGTATCAAAACAATGTTGTTTGGCTTCAACCCGTTCAAGCTCGTCTGTAAGGAGTGAAGTGCTGTTCTAGTTCCAATTCATCACCTTATGGTAAAATTGATACCTGAACCTTACTAGAAACAGCTTTTCTTCACGTCGTGTGAAAAGTTACAGGCATGTCATTTCTAGCCGTCTCTACATTCCTTTAAAATGAAGTTGTTGACTTGTTGGCTGAGCACTTTAAACACTGGTGATTGAATGAAATAACTTAGAAGAAAAAACAATGCAGGCTACATGTGGGTTGCGTGTTTGAGACTCTGATATAAGCACATTACAAAGACTATCTGAAAATGTTGCAAAACCTCAACACAAAAGTGCACATGCCTTGCACTTGAATATATTTGTAACTTGTCCAACAAATATATGTGGACAGCATGTAACAAACTACCCAAACCAGGGCCTTCTGGCACATCCAATTTCATTTTTGTAAACAGTTCTGCCATTGAACTCTTATCCAGGACTTTGATGCTATATTTTTTGTTAGAGGTATATCCAGGCCTGTTTGGTGAGTAAAAATGCCTGAAAGATAAAGATCATATATAGAACTTCTCATGTGATAAACATAACATCTACGAAAAAATGTGCATGATTAACTTGGCCTTCACAGATTTTCACTGGGACGATTCACCCCCAATAGGTTGCAAAATCATATCACCTGAAAAGTCACAATTTTGCATGAGCATACCATCTGATTTGTGCATCACTAGTAGAAAAGGTTTGTCTCCCTTCGTGGTATCCACAAAATAACATCACCTACATTAGGGTTTTTTAAATGTGTTTTAGAGACCCGATTTGGGTCCCTGGAATCGGAGAAATCGGGTCTCTACAGGTCCATACCAGGTACCTAACATTTTCCTCAAAAAGCCCTGCCTACATATTAGGTTGAAAGAAGCTTTTCAAAAAGCTCTACTTGTATTAGGCTTTGTTGATAAAAATTTAACCAGTTCCTTGTGGCTCTACTGAACCAATGGTTCAGTTTGGTTCAGTACTAAAACATTTAAATAAATGTTGTTTTGGCTGTAGTCAAAACATGAGCTTCAGGTTTTGTGCAGCGCAAGTGTTTGAGCACATTCACATTGGTTACTTCTGAAGCAAATCACAATTTTTATATATGCAAGCTTACCAAGACTTCATTGCAAGTTGTGCATCTTTTGCTTTAAACTTTGTATTAGTCACAATTTAGATGTTCTGTTCATGGAAACATAAATTATGGCATGGTCCAACCAATATTAAAGTATTGTGTTGTCTCACTTAAAATGTTTAAGATTTTATCTTGGATTCTAGCAAATAAAATGATCAACTATAACCGTTCTCCTAATAAAATGTTTAAACAGTGGCTGAGCATCATTATGAACTTATAAATATAACTCAATTCTGTGCAACAGTTCACGTGAACTGGTGCAAACTAGCTAAACAAGTACTGGCTGCAACTCCTATATTTAAAGAGAACTGTGGTTTGCTACAAAGAACATCCCATTTTGAAGCCCTCTAAGTACTTTTTAAATGAAGATTATGTACATCTGTATTTCACTGGTGGTTCAGGTCATAAAAATCACAAAACAATTAGTTAGGATTTAAGTGAATGATAGTTTATACTTATATGTACCTGCATTAATTCTGCATTGTATATTATTTTAACGGTTTCAGAAAATTTTTTGTGATGGGAATCTGTTCCCATGTGGTTTATTGCCGAGACCGAGATTAAAATGTCCAATGCTTCTTGAAGCAAAATACTTTCAGATGCATACCCATAATTGTGGTTAAATGTTACTCTTGTTTTGTGCACTTTGTTTGGCAATTAGCATGCTTTAAACATTGCTAGCACAATATTTATGTTTCAATACAGTTATACAAGTCGTTTGAGGCCACGACCAACTCGACAAACAGAATATTTCAGGTTGGTTTTCTGTTGACACTGTATTATGAATCTTGTGGAACTTTAACATTAGGTTGCTATTATTTTAAAGTTTTTTCCCAATGCAGTTTGGTTTAATCATTGTTGTCAACAAGGCAGAAAAAATACCAAGATTTCTGAACTAAGGATGTGTAGAGTTATGAATCTTCTAACGCCATTGTGGAGGCTAATTAATAGATTCAGTTAAATTGCAGTAATTGTTTTACTTGACCTGCATCCCATCGATCTCTGGGGATTTCCATCAACAACTGCATTGAATTTGCTTAAGTTATTTTCAGTAAGAAACCATTACTGTAACAACTAGCATTAAGCGAAACATTAAGAATGATCTTTTCAATGTTAAATTGTAATCACTTCATTTTTATCTTAAAATTGCTATCATCAAACTGAGATATTTTCATGTTTTTGTTACAGATCACCTGCCCACAGGTCCAAAGCTGCATCCAGTTCTGCTAGCTCATTGCTTGTAAAGAGCAGTTCTTCAGCCCCAGTTCTTCCAGGTAGTACACCTTGTACACTGCTTCTATCATATTCCTGATCTGAGATGCAGTCAGCACCAAGGAAAATATTTAGTTTGAGATAACTGAGATTTTGCAAATCCCATAGCATTTTTGGATAGAGATGTTATAAGGAAGGTTTCAGTATTTTAAGATGTAGTAAATATTGTGGATGTTATGTACATAGTTATGCTCTTATCCACACTTAACATCAAACTGTGGAGCTGCTACAATACTGTGTAACCAAGTAAGTACTCCGCACAATGATGGTAAGCAAGGAATCGATCAGGAACATTTAATAGGAAATCGATTTCATGTAAAACTACACATCCTCAGTCCTTACTCAAATTGATTCTATTTGAATGAGGGCTGAGGATGCACAATTTTATGTGAAATCAATTTCTTATTAAATTTTTGTTAATCAATTACTTGATTACCCCATTGTGGAGAGTACTTACTTTAATATAGATGTGTGCAAGTTTGAATCATCACAAAGATGAAAGTAGAGCACAGTCAGCTGATTCCTCAAAAGCTTACAGAAAACCTAGAGATTTTAACTGTACTGTGCTACCAATTTGTTTTTTTTTGCATAATTTGTGCCCTTACCTCATTTGGAGTGCTCTACATCACAAACATTGGAATATGTTTTAGAAGTGATTCTGTGTAAGTGTGCTTTAACAAAGTATCTTGTGGTAAAATGTTGCAAAACAAAATTCAGAATTACATGCAAAGCAATATTTACTTCTGGCTCCATTTTGTTCTTCAGTTTGGTCTGTCACATGCTTGTGTTGTTATTGATGTTTCTAAGCAGTAAATTCTTTTCGGATTTACCTGCATTTCTTGGTTTCAGCTATAGTTGACAGTCATGGTAGTATCAAATCGTTTCAACAATGCAAGCTTATTTGCATTTTGTTTATTAGACAATTTTGCAGGTCCAGTACTGATCACATATGTTTGATAATTCTTCGTATGAGCAGTTCTTCCAATGTGTGATACTACTCACATACTGTATATGATATTCTCTCAGCAGCAACGTGCATTGTGCTCTTTTCAAAAGGGACCTAGTTTGCAGTAAAAATTCAGGTATTATCTGGGCAAACAAAATTGTGTTATCACCGAAAACAGGTTTTGTGCTGATGTTTTTGTGCTCGCACAAGTGACTCATTCAATCAAGAATTAAAATCACAACAGTTAAAAGCATTGAATGTTGCCATATCTAAGTTTTTCACCAAGGTTTTGTCAATGGTAAACTGATCTGAATAAAGGGCAGTCTGGTACTAGGCAGGTACTGCGTTTTACGAACATGTAACTTCAATTGCACATGGTGGTTAACAGTTTTGATTAAAGTGCAGCATTGCTTGGTTCAGGGCGTCTCAAACTATGGGTCACAACCTCATTTGGGGCGCGAAACAAATTGGCTTGACAAACCAGACATAAATGCTTTTGTAAACTAATAGGATGTCTGCACACATCATTAACATCTAGACTATCCATCAAGAGGTCTCCCAGAAAAAAAACTTTTTTAAAATGGGGGTGCAGAACAAAAACTTTGAGAAGCTCTCATTTAGTTGATGCAGATAATATCTTTATGCACATGTGTGATTGGCAATCCCCATGTTACTGTTAACTTCGGCCAGTGCAAGCACTTGTCATATTTAGAACACCTTACGGTTCATGAGCAAACAAAAGTGTTCGCCTCAATCAATGCTTGTTTTTATGCTTTATCCTGCATCATAAATTTTATGAGTAAATCATGTAGATGTAGTGGGAAGCAGTTTCTATTGTAAGTCATGATAACTGTATTTAGCTAAAAGATGGCATCTTTCGGATCAAGCTTAGTTGTTTGTGGCAAAGTTTACATGGTATGAATATGAATATGAATGAATGAATGCACTTGACTGTGTTGATTTAAGTTGTGTTCAATTCACGAAAAAAATTTTGCAGTTTCGCACAAGGCATCTTCGAGCAGTTCAAGGAGGCAACTACCTCAACTAGAGCCCGATATTCCTGCCAAGCGAGTCAAGTCTGACACAGCTGGTATCTCAAATCAAAGGGAAACCAAGTACTGCATTTATCGCGTTTAGATTTCTTTCGCTTTATGTTGAGTGCTATCACTTGAAACGCGTGTTNTGTCTAACTTGAGTGTTGCGTGGAACAGATTGTGACAGCTTCTGTTTTTGTTTAGAAAAAGTGCATCGAAACAGAACGCTGTCGTTGGCAAGCGGTCGGACAAGGTGAGCCGTAAAAAGCTTAACTCTTTAAAAGCCTGGTTTGCGCGACGAAATGTTGACCGTAACTTAATGCGGATGCAGCTCAATGAAAAGAACGACTGTTTGTTAAGTTCTTCGCTGCATGAACGTGCACAAATGCGGTTTAGCTAATGAGACGCATGCTCACATAATCACCCGTTGCAAGTTTGTGCGCGGTTTTGTGAGTCAGGTGGTGCAGTCAGGTCGATCACCCATCATCTTCAGCACGCAAGGTTACATTCAGATCAATAAACCTGTAATCGTTTGATGTGAAAACCTCTCCCCAAATCTTGTTGAAAATGGCGCCGATGTTTCATACGAGACGGCGAGCTTTTATCAAGGCAATTGACGGGTAGTGTCGAAATCACCACAAGTACGGACGTAGATGGAAACCTTGATTCAGTGTGACGTAGAAATAAAAAGCACCATTATTAATGCAAGGGAGTGCTAGTGGCAATAAGAAAAGTATTTTCGCATTTACCGCTGGCATTCCCTTGCTTTCACAGTATATTTAATATCTACCTCACACTGATCAAGGTTTGTTTCTAAGTCAGTGCTTCAATGACTCCGACTCCCTGTCGTTTCCTTCCGTGGTTAAGGCCCGCTGTCTAGTTGGATCAAACGTCCACGTCGTTCATATTTACAGTAGTTGAGGAAAGGTATCCCCATATTTTGCTGATTTCCTGTTGGTTGGTTCCACAATTATGTTATAATGGTTTTTATTGTCTGCCTTTTCAGTGTGGGATAATTATTGCACATGACTGCGGTCTCAATGGGTCAGCCAAAAACAAATGCCACTCAAAAATTTGTTTAGATGCAAGGCAGTGCTCAACTTAGCCATGATATTACTTGCTGGTAGTTCACGTTCGCCAAGAAGCGGTTATAGGTGAAAATATCATTTGAGAAAATACCACAAATGTGATCATCAGCTTTATTCCTAAGAAAAGATTTTGACGAACAGATATACCATGTGGTGTATAGTTATTTTCATCTGAATTCTTGAAATTTTCCATTGCCAATCCTTTGTGGATAACTGTAGTGACAATTTTGACAAATCGTTATTTTCAAAATAGATATTTTTAAGAAGCAGTGTTTTCTGTTGTTGTTCTTACCGCACTTTGCGGCCTCTTTCTATATTTACCTGCTTATATTGACTGATGGCCAATTTATATATGTAATCAATGCCTTCATGCAGGTAAAAGAAGTAGCAGCTAAGCTCTGGTATCCATTTATACCACCTGCTGCTTCATCGGACTCCGAGGAAGAAGATAGTTTTGCTCAGGTAACTGACATCTATCTGACTTGCGATGAAAAGCCACTGAACATAATTTGCGTTTGTGTTTCAACTCATCAGTAAGTTGAGCTATTTTTGGTATATTTCGAACAGCGCAACGATGACATCATTATACTGACTCGTTAAAAATCGTGTTTGCTGTCTTTCGTATTTGCTATTCCTACTGATCGTGTTGTTGTGACGAAACCACGTGGTTCATGTTTTTTACCATCTCCTTCAGTTCAGTCACTTCAGGAAGCATTAACTGTTGGACATCCCATCTTGTCAGTCATGTTGAATTTGACTCGGTGTGTTTCTGTGGCATGGACTGACACTGCCATGCATCCAGTTGGCACTTGCAGTTCGCCGTGATTGCGTTTATGAAATACCTTTTACTGAATAGCGCATACGTCCCGGTCCATTGAAGGCCGAGGTTTTACTAATCTTCTGCGATTTACAGGCTGAGGGCAGTGCTGCTGCATCCACAAGAAAACTGGCTACTCGATCATCTAAAAGCAATTCTGATAAACCTAGCTCAAAAGAAAAGTTATCTGGCAGTGCATCGTCATCTTCGACTTCGGATCACAAACCAGACAGTAAGTCGTAGTTTGCTCAAATCGATTCACGTTGGTTCACCGACGTGTGCTGCGAGAAAATGCTTTACACGCTTTGTTTTTTAGTCTGTTCAAACAATATGTCTTGGTAAAACTTGTTGTCATGCCTTATTTGCAGAAAAATCCAGACCTTCAAGCTCCAAGTCGAGCGGCCGTTTCACCATCGGATTTGGAAAGAGCGATAAGATTTATAACAAGTCAGGTACATCCGGTTTGTTTCAAACGCGCGTAAGTCAGAATTTAGTTGGTGATTTGGTGGTCACCAGTAATGGCATTCAAGTTTGTTTTGCTTCGTAATCGTCCGCCTATGTCAGTGTGATCAAGTGTTTACCGCTTAGCGTGCACTTTGCACCGTTGGACTGGTTGCTCGCGAACCTGGTTGCTCGCGAACTTAACCGTTGTAATTCCAGACGCCACGAACTCGCAAACCACTTCAGCGGATAGTGTCGGGCCAAGCACTTCTAGTTCAAGGACAGGTATAACAAAGCATTCAAGGGCCAAGTCAGCTAGAGTCCTAAAAGGTACGAGGCTAATGTGCATGATCAAGCGTTTTTGCTCATTAGGTTTCTGTTAATCTTTGACGTTAGTTCGTTATCGAAATAAGATTAACAAACTTCATCGCGATTTGCCATGGCTTCCTGATCACCACACTGCCACATACGTCGCGAGAGGTCTTCTAACTTCTTCATATCATGCACACGGCTGGTGTAGTGTACTCTCTTGCGTTTTTTAAAAATCAGGCTACGAAAATGTGTACGACATAATTCCTGTCGAAATTACTCGTTATACGGCAGCATTTCATCTCATAACATTATACAAGATTTTTTGCAACGGTACTGACTACTCAAACGTGCCTTTCGTTTTTCTGAGTGTTTACAATTAAAGTCATAGACGGCAACCGTCGAGGTTACTTCAGTGAAATCGTGTAAGTGTTATCTGACTTCCTACAACTCTTTCGGAACCAGAAGTTGTGCATCTGCAGACTTACTCTGGTTGTCTTCATGCAGTCTGTTTCTCGACCAAGTTATAGAATCGTAAACATTCCAATCGCCAGCTGCAGCTCTGTGAGGTGTGGCTTTTGTAAATTTTATGCTGGCTTGTTTTCTTACGCACATGGTGTTAAGGGATAGTTGGTGCGAAGACCATTGCCAACCAGCAAGGGTTTGCGAGGATCCTTCTTCGTCACTTTATTTCAGTTTTAATCAGGGAAGTAGTTCGAATCTTGACGGTTGTCACAGATCGGAACGTTGTACTGTCAGTCGTTAAATTGCCAAACCGTAGCAATGTCGCCGCTGAGTGCAATTTTGTTGTTGTTTTCTTGCAGATGATCGGCACTACGCTGTGTGTTGTCCCTGAAATTACTTGACTTTCTTGCAGGTCGGAGCGCTTCAAAACCTCAAGAAGAAGGAAGGCCAAAGACCCGCAAACGGTACCAGTCGCCTCCCAACCACTTGTTGCAAAACAGGCGACCTAACACAGGCAAAACGGGGTCTTGCGCCAGCACAAGGTTCGTGTAGTTCAGTAGAAAACGCCCTATACGTTGCGCGAACGTTAAACAACCCCGTTCATGAGGTTTGTCAGCTGTGACGACGGCGAAATCACGCTTGTATGGTTTCAGAAACTTGTCGGTCACGTCTTTGTCAGGCAATATTGCAGATTAGTGTTTTGTCGTGACACTGCCTTATTTGTTCAGAAAGCTTCTTGCTGCATCACATTCTTGGAGCTGAGTTGAGAACTCCATTTATGTTTCCTGCAGTCAGGCATGTAAATGTGTATGTGCGCTCGCGCGCATGAACGTGCGCAGGAGCATGCGTGCGTGCGTTTTGTAACGCACACGTATGCGTCTTGTGCAGCATTTAGCGTTCAACTTCTTGTCTGTTAAGTTCATTGATGTGGCTTTGATGCAGACCAGTTGCATAAGACAATATTCTCCACCGTGTATCGCATCCACTTTTAGCTAAGTTTGCAAGACGCGACTGCGTCTGCTGCTGACACCATGATTGTTCAGTCGCGTAGCTGCCGAACGCTCGGAAATAACGACGGTTTTTGTTTTTGTTGGACGCAGCCGAAGGGGTCGGGGAAAATCGTCGAACGCCAGTTCTCGCGATCAGGAAGGCGAGAGCGGCAATTCAATGTCGCGCGACCCTTCTGCGGCATCCGGAAGTGCTCAAAGTAACCAGGAACAAAGCAACAGCCACAATCGAGCTTTAGGTAGGTCGAACATTTTACACGATTTGGTTCCGCTGGATGTTGTCGTGAAATGCGAACGGTTTTCGCAGCAGACGATGCTTGTGTTGGCGCTGCGCTGTCTGAACTTTCCGAAACGGAAGTCGCATCATCTCCGGCATTGTTTCTGTTCAGCAGCGCTCCTTTCTGCGCAGTACACGTTGTTTAAGTGTTTTAGTTTCTTTTCACGATCAGATCGAAGACAAACTGTGCGTGGTGGTGGTTTTGTTTCGCGATGAACTCGGAACTTCATTTTTTTGTTAAGTAGAATCACAAGAAGGTGCTGCTTCTTCCGCCGCGGAGGCCAACCCGGATAATGATTTTGATGATCCGGACATGTCTCGCTTACAAGGTTGGGAATGCAGAAATATAAAACCAGCTTTTTGCCACGTTTTAAACGGGGCGTGCAAACTTAAAAGAGATGTTGCGAATCGTGTTGTGAACAGTAGTTCATTGAGCGTTAAAAGCATTTCAAGACTTAGTTTGTAAAAATTTTGGTTTCGTTGAACCATGTTCTTTTACAGTTGGAGTGTAAAAATAATTCTACTGTTGCTTAAATCCTGATTAGATGTAGTACAAAATTATATATTAGTCGACTTAGTACTTTTATGTCCGTTGAGAGAACGCATTCGTGTGTTTGCATCGTGTATTGTTTCCGTAAACTTCTGCGATGCGCGGTCATCGTTCTATTTTGCCCTGTTTTGTCGCTTGTTGTCACACGTCCCCGAAACGTTGACTTGCACGAGATGCTATGTCAACGCTGCGCGTCTGTGATTGTTCCACACTGACTTGACTGGGAACGGTGAACCGCCGCGGTGTTTCGTTGTTATCCCGTATTTGCGGTGGAATTAGCGTTGGATAGTGCTTTAATGTTTCACTTTTAGTGGGTGTGGTTTGCTTGGTGGACCTAGATAGATGCCGAACTGCGAAACACTTAAAAGCCGCGATTGTTACTCCACATTTTTTGCTTAATAGACGGACTCTTGCCGCCGGTGCACTTTTAGCAATTTCACATGTAAATGGCGGTTGTGAGCATTGGGCTGGCACGGCACGAAAGTATTTTTTTATCCAATATTTTTTGCTAATTTCAGCTCTTCTTGAAGCCCGGGGATTGCCTTCGCATTTCTTCGGTTCTCTAGGTCCCCGCGTCCAACAAATTTTGCACAGATCTGTGAACAGTGGAACAAGTAAGTAGTACCGTTAGCGAACAGTGGAACAAGTAAGTAGTACCGTTAGCTTCATGGTAATACTCACTGAAACGGTTGGTGTACTGGTCGATTAACATATACATCTTTCTTTAAATCTTTTTCCGAAGGTAATTTCTTTGAGACAAATTTCTTTCACATACTGGAAACCGCTAATTATGAATCGTGTGTGTTTCCAGAAACACTTACCCACTTTACACTGCACTGTTATCGGATTGACGCGTGAGCGATTCGCCGCTCTTGGCTTACCTTCGTGAACGCATTTGCGAAGTCGATGTTGGGGCGTTTTTACACTGCGCGGAACTCGAAGATTTGCTTCGTGCGCTTGGCCTATGGTATTGCGAAAGCTGGCTAATAGGTGAAAATGAAAAGGTGAAAGCTGATTCCACTACAGAA
>JGI24158J21664_10012217_pt1 | contig 11389 bp, 6 predicted proteins | sample Ectturendosymbi3_FD_21664 | JGI IMG/M metagenome (IMG submission 21664)
TCCGTAAAACATCGTCACTAAAAATATCAGGAGGGAAATTCGAACTTGGTGATTGGCCTTAGTGGGAAACTAGACCGAAAAGGTTAAGAACCGCTGTTCTAAACAAAAGAAAAAAGCCTTGTCTGGTGAGTTTTACATATGATGTGAAATATGCCGTTGAAAGGAAGTGGCAATCTCGGCCCAAGAAAAAACTTAGTGCTTTATAGGATACATGATTGCTCTCTGGATCACTGCATCATGCCGTGTTGCAGATTGCAACTGCAGTATATATTAGCAGTTGCATTGATAAAATGGCGTTTAAAACTTGGACAACAAAATGGCGTCTAAGACACAACTCTAGATCATTAAAGTACATTACGAAATGCTCTATGCATCCCTCTCAAAAATTGGTAAGACGAATTTTGTTGGCTAAGTCGACCGGGAAAAGATTCTGTGGTCGGAAAATCTCCGTGGAACAACATCACCTCAGACTCGGGAGGCAGAGCAGACGAAGTTCGTTGACAACCAAAAGCAGCTTAAATTGTTCATAAAGGTGCTTCCCTCATTGTAAGTACGAGAAAAAATGCAGATAGCGAAATGAATGAGGCACTTTATTTTTATATTTATTTCTACTAGTCAACATGCTATCATGGGCGACCGTTTAAACAAGTGAATTTAAATCTACTTTATGTTGTACAGTTTAACAAAAACAAAAAACAAGTATTTGCGAAAATCGACAAAGAAAGTTTCATACTTTTCTTGTTGCATGTGCGAGCGTTGTAAGAAAGATCTTTCCATTTTTTTCGAACTTGACTCCAGTGCCTGTTTGACTTTCCCTTCGCGTTAATCAAAGTTGCTGCACGCTCCCAATATTCTTTTTTTGTTGCGTTAACGCCTTTTTTGCTGCCGTTTTGACCGCACGTGAAGAGTTTTTCTTTGTGCTCTCGAACGAAATCGCAAAGTATTTGAACCTCTGAAAAAAAGCTCGTTTAAATTAGCGAAGATGGTGAATTAAAGAACAGCCAACACACTGTTGGTTTGCTAGCAAACAATGTGAAAATCTTTCTAAAGCTGACCCAGTAGTTTTCACAGCTTACCGGCGTCAAGTGAATTTTCTGACTTGCAAAATCGATGACTTCACGCCATCTGCGCATGCGCACAGTGATATTTCAGGTCATGCATTTCGCAAGCGGTGGCTGCTCATTTAGATATCAATTTCGCTGAGAACAGATGATTAGGGTTTAGGGTTAGGACTAGGGTTTGGGTTAGAAAAAGAAAAGTAATTGACGTCTGAGCTACGTCAAATATTTTTCAGTGGTTAGTTATTTTGAAACTGTCGCTTATTGTGGACTATCTGACGTCTAACCTAAAGTTTATTTTTGCAACAGACGTAAAAAATTTGCCTCCAAAGTTTATTGCCTTTCTCTGAGAAGCAAAATAATTGCCATACAAGAATAAGTCAGAAATTTCGCAGAGGTCAGAAATTTCGCTTGATACCGGCTTACCCGACGCCGATGCAGGGCCACCTTATATTTCCATCAAACTAACTATAAATCGAAATTATTAAAATGATACCTTATAGCAAAATTTATTTTTTGATGAACGTTGCTTTATTTTCAACGTTTTCTTAAATAAATGTAACCGAAACAGCAACGAATGCATTTTATGGCTAAAAATTTGTCACAGCGAGCAACAAAGGCACCAAAGAATACTTAAAAGCTGCACAACAAATGGAAAGGTTAAAAATGCTTTTATCCCGGTTATCTGTGTCAAAGCTTAGCGACTAAATGTCACAATTTAACATGTTATGTAAGTCTTTTGACGCATTATATTCGAGATTGTTGAAACTGCTTTAGGAAGAAACTGCGTGTGTACTATCCCAATTTTCAGAATTCCTACATAGCCGACCAGTTTTATTTCGTCAGCTAATTAACTAGCGGGTATTATTTATGTTGACATCTCAAATCAGCAAAGCATCTTCAAGTCATGATGTGCTAAGTAAAAGTTTAATTCGCAATGGTGTCCTTACGGCAAGTACCATGCAATACAAATCTGACTTCTAAGCAGAAGACATTTGGCCATTGCTTCCCTTAGAAAAGAAAAAATGGCACTTTTTAAGAGCAGCAGTGAGATTCGAAACATTGGAAAAACTGAAATACGGTCACTGTAAACTAGTCTGCTAAGGAACCTTGGTGTTGGGTCCCCTTGCTTTTAATTCTTGTCCCTCATTTCAGTGAACCAATTTATTCTGAGCAATCCTGTGCACTGTTTCAGATACACAAGGTACCCTGCCCCCTCATGATATTTGACCCACTCTAACACAAAATCTGGAAGACGGGCGTAAGTCACGGGTAAAATATAGAAACAGCAGTTGATCGCATTGATAATAAAGGCCAATCTACACTGAGGAATTGCCAGGAGTAGGCGCGCACGATTCTTTGTTTGTTTTGTTGCGTCGGGTAATTCTGCGCTCATGCACAGCTCGGCACGGCAACTCCTGGGCGCAATAAAACAAACAAAGAATCGTGCGTGGCTACTCTACTCCTGGCAACTCCTCAGTGTAGATTGGCCTTAAGACTTCCATGCCAAAAACAAAGTCAGTCTACCGTTTCCACGATTCTTTTCACAGTTGGCTATGCCTAACATTCGGCTCTCTGTTGTATAAAATAATAAGATACTGAAAAAACAACTTTTAGTTTGTGCCGTAAAAATGAAGCAAAAACTAAACTGAACTCTTTCTTTGTTTCGCAATCGCGTCTCAGGGAAGGCGTAAAATTTGGCAATATAATGCTTCGCTCTAACGGCGCTTTGGAACAAACAAAAAATGTCCTGAGGACAAAAATAAGTTTTGTGAGCTGTGAAAACAAACCAAAAGAACATTGAAACCTGCAATATAGGTAGTTGGCAAAAGCTTTAGAGAATCGCGGAGACAAAAACCGGTTGGCTAGCCACTGACTCACCACCTGTACAGAATTCACTGCGAAAGCAGCCCACGGTGCAAGCAAGCGGAGATGCGCGCCCGCAAATAACTCGTGACACCCAGGAAATAGTACAAAAGCGTGTATAAATGAAAATGAACTAAACTGAAAAACCGGTTAGCGTAATTGCAATCAGTGATGCCGTTCCTCTTGGACTCGGTAATTTTTGCCTAATTTCAGTCTATTCATCGTTGATTTTTCCTATCAGAGATGCAATACACTATCAAACTAACTGTATCAAGTGTCTTGGTGTCATAACCGACAATACACTTTCGTGGAAACCACAAAACAGTAACCGTTGCGGAAAACTTACGCATTTTGCTGATCTGAAAAGTTTTATTTAATCTGTTTTAGCCTATTTCATACCCATTCACAGTATTATATAATTGATTCGGGACAAGCATATAAAACTTCTATCCAACCAGTACAAGTGCTAAAAAAACGAATTTTGAAATACATGACTTTTACCAATAAAAGATCAAGTACAAACAATACTTTTAAAACATAAAATATCTTTAAATTTGTGATTTATGCAATATTAATTTGGAAACNTTTATGTGCAAGCAGGTTTTTTNAAAGATGTTTTAGGGACCCCATTCGGGTCCCTAGAGTTGCAAATCGGGTCCCTAGAATCAGAGAAAATCATCATCNGGTCCCTAGAATCAAAGAAAAGCGGGTCCCTATAATCAGAGAAATCGGGTCCCTACAGGTTCATATCGGGTACCTAACATTTTCCTTATAAAAAAACTGTGTGCAAGTATAATGTTTCAAAATTACATACCGCATAAATACTTATGGCACAAGGCAAAAATTATCTGGAAATATTTACCATAAACGTGTTAGAACTGTTCAGTTCAGTTTCGTTATACTCGTTTTTGTATTACTCCGCTGGCTTGCGACATTGGCCACGTGGCTGCTTTTGCAGTAAATGTTGCACTAGCGGCGAGTCAAAGGCAGCACCAAGCTTGAACCGTTTCCTCGCACGAGGCTGGAGAGATCGAAGGTATCATTGTTCAAGTCTTCGGCGTGACTCGATTGGGAATCGAACCCAGCCTACCAGCTTTGGTGGCGCGTGCTCAACCAACCGTACCATCGCCGAAAATGTTGCAATATGTGGGACTTGTTGTTTGGAACTGTAGCTGTGATAAAATTAAATCTTTATCGCTAAGTACGTTTTTTCATTCCAACTAAAATTGCAACTAGTCGCTGAGTATTTACTCCGATGTGAGTCAGGCGAGCGGTTTACAAAATGGCTTCTAACTGTTTTAACTTGTAATGTGCGCTTTTTTCCATTTTGTTTTGTGTCTCACCTGTGCTTTTGTAATTCGGTAATCATTGAATGTAGGCTGGGCTTAGTTAAGTGACTGCTTTGGCCGTCTTTCGCCCAACCTTCACTGACTGTTTGATTTGTATTACAAAAATGAATCAGCTGCTATCTGCTTACAGTACAAACGTGACTTGACTTGCATAAAAAGTCACTTGTTTTATCGAAAGGCAAGTCTTGCCGCAAATATTTCGCATACTTGCGTTTGCTCGCATTCCGTTTTTCGCAGCGTTGAACATAAAATAACTCATTGACCAGGACTGGAAAACCCTAATATTCTGCAGATGTCATTGTAGTGAACCACTCTGGGGCTTGCACAGGTTGGAACTTTTACTGAAAGTTTAGTCTTATACCACGTGTAGTCCAGTTCGGACTTCTTTTGGTCTGATACATATGGACGAATCTTTCTCCGCGGAGTTGGTCGTTGGAGCCGCTGTCTTCATCAGTCATTGTTCGCACTGGAAGGCGTTTTCGCATTAATTGCTTTTCAGTTTAACATGGAACAATACTGCAGTTAAAACTTATTTGCGAGTTGAACTCTGTAATATACTATTGCAAAGTTACTTATACGGAAAGGTTTACGTTCTTTTCAAACAGATGAGCAAATGCCTTAATAAGTCGCTTTGCGTTTCTTTTCTACTTGTACTGTAGTGTCCGACATGAGACCTAAAGGGCTGGTTAACTACATGGTTGAAATCGAATTGCCCTTAACCCTGCACTAGTCGGTAGAATTTCTATGGTTGGATATTTAAACGTCTTCAACATGAAAACCGGAACAACTTCCAAAAAATCATAACAAAAAACGTTAGCTGCGTTGTGCGTGGCGCATATACGATAAGCTGATAGCAGCATTTGCACCACAGGGACAGTAAAGGTTTGGAAGGTTTGTTCTGAGCGTTGTTGCGCGCATTTCTAGCGGTTTTGAACTCGATCCATAAATGCTGCCAACTGCGAAAAAGCAATGGATAAAACGTGAGGAATACGGGTAAATTTGCTAAAAAGTTGAGTGTAAACGTTTTTCCCAAACATGAGAAAAGTTTGAGAAAGAACAGAAGAAACACTTAGCTCTGCGTGGTGCAATAAGAGTAACCAAGGCCCAAGAAAAAATTTCCGCGGGCAGTAGCCCGCAAACACAACTGCCTTCAGACACGCAACAGTGACCTGCAAGTACAAGCTTGTCCAAAGGTGAATTACATTAACCTCCGTCGTTTCGCTTTTTAACACTAACAGTTGAATTGGAAAAAATTAATGTTTGTCGAAACAAAACAAGCTACTGGAATCAATTTCACTACAGAAAAACTTTTGCTGTCATTCTTGATCACGCACTTTAATATTTTTTGGTTCATTTTGCTTTGCTATCACCAATACGTTGCACATCGACTCAACTACATAACTGTTCTTTGCTCTCCTGCATACCAAAGAACTACAACTCAAGGAAATACTACATTTATCAAGTGCACAGAGATAAAGTCTATATCAGTTAAAAGAAAAATACTGCTCTATCTTTGTTCAGGGTATGAGTAAAAAAGCTGAAAGCAACGTTCTTCGTAACTGGGGTATGTACGTTGGACCAAGAGTATTCTCTCACTTGCTTCATTTGTGGTACCACACTATTATAAATAAATTTCCTGAACATGTTTCTTTGGTTCTAAAACGGATGCCTGTAATAACAAGGCGTATACCTGTAACCCAAGAACGCTAGATTAGTCCGATTGCCTTTTTATTGAGCTGTGATTGTCCGGTGGCTTAACGTTTTCGATTTTTTTCACGTGGTCAATTGTGACGTTGATTGGCAAAAAAGATTGATTCGATTAGAAAAGCTTGTGCAAGAGCACGTTGACCTCTATAGAAATTGCCCATTTGCTGGTAGATGTTGGACAAAGTCTAAAAGCTTGCTTGCAGGCGAGCAGACCTTAATCTTGTTAGGCTTAATGCATGATGACTGGAAGAGCAAACTTCGACTTACCACTTTGGCTTTCGTGAACAGGGCTCACTTTTTGGAACATGGGCATTCGACCAAAACCAAGCATTGATTGTTTGCTTTATCCGTCGTAAAAATGAGTGATTTGCGCATTTTCATCTCTTATGAGCGCGCAATATCTTTCGTCTAGAAAACTGTTCTGCAACTGTACACACATGCATGTGATCGGAAAAGTGTGGAAACTGAGCGATGCTTTGCGGTAGTAAGAGTGATGTCGGGCGTAAGTTGGTTCGCAAAAGAGATTAATGCTCTGGACTCTGATGAGTTTTACGATCGTTATGAGTGGCGTACATCTTAAGACCACGTTTGCCTGCCAGGCTTTTTCACGCTTTGCTGTTGTCACCATTGATGCTTATAAGAGACTTAATCGTAAGACACTTTGAGCAGGAATGACACAAAAGTAGCACGACATTTTGGTTGCGTTCTGTGGTTGAACGATGCTTACCAGACACAGTGCACTATCTTCCGGAAATTTGGGCAATGTTGATCCGAAATCAAGACAGCGAAATATTAGGCTACACATTCGTTTTTTGTCCAAGATCCTGTGCTGAACAAGCAATAAACTCATGAAAATCTAGAAACGCTGACTTTCAAAATTTTTGGTAAATGTAAGAATACCTTCAACAGAATCTTTACTTTTAAACAAAGTCACAACAGCTAAGTTCACAGCAATATAATCGGAAACTGGGCTACTTGGTAAACAATTGTTGCGTTAGCGTGCTTGACTTTTTTCAACACAAATTCTTAGTAACATACCTTTACACCAGGATAGAAAAAACTTTAAAGCAGCTTCTTATAAGTTGAGTTTCCTTGCCAGTTTCCAGCAGAAGTGAGCATAATCCAAAAGTTCTACTAGTTTCCCAAATTAGAGATGACTCCTTCGATGTGTTGGAAGAAGTTTTTCAAATGATCATTTGAAACCCATCAATTTGCTATCATGAGTGTGTCAAATCCGGAACCTTTGTTTTGCTTATCCTGAATACATTCTCCAATCAAGATTATCCACAGTTTCAATGCAATCTACTTTTCCAGGCGATCGAAGACTGAAAGCAGGCACAGCACGGGTTTAGAAAAACTACAAACATTTCAAGTAAAGACACTAAACTAAATCTAAACAAGCTGTAGGTTTGCATTATTTCTTCATATCACGAGAAAAACACCCAAGTCGCAATTTATTGTTTGTGTTAGGAGTTACAGTGTCGTTTTTAGGGATAGAAGTAAACGGGAGAATAGTTGACCAAATAAAACGCTGATGCAAAAAAGGCAAAAACGCGTGTGAGTCTAAAAAATACCGTTTGAGGGAACAATAGCTAAAAAACTTCCTGAATTTGTTAATGAAAATAGTGAGGATTTGAAAGAGCGGGCAACGTTTCATAAAGCAAATCTCTAAGCATTGCCACAGCCTACATTTCTATACAAAACAGGACTTTTTCATTATTATTTTATGAGACAAAGTTAAAAATGTCAATTAGCTTTTTATAAGCTTTTAGCTTTTTTTCGCAGAATGCAATCATGATAGAGACTTGGTTCTTATTACCTTTCACAAAAAAGCACAGCACAGGCTAAGCTTACTTTCCACATTAGACTGCTTTCAAGTAAAAATAAACTAAGGCTGCCATTTGCTCGACTGCGGCGAATATGGAAACAAAGAATCTTCTATGCTTTTTATTTTAAGCCTTCCTTTAAAGTGGTTTCCAACCAGTGAAGTGCATAACCTACCGCAGTCTTTCCTAATTTTGTTAGGCAGTAAAGCATTTCATGCAGGTTTTCGATCTTCCTCAACACAAAGTTCGATCCTGTTCATCAACTGGTAACTGAGTATAGTGTATAACAAATGTGCTGAAAGTTATATGCTTACGGTAACCAAAGTATTTTACTTTACGTCTTTGTGTTAATAGGACATCTGCAAAACGCGTCACACCATTTTTTAACGATATGAAGAATTTATGGTTTTACGGGTGAGTTATCAGTGTCAACTGCATTGAATGTAACACTTACAGTTTTGACATTTGCAAAACAAAGTTTACTGCCTGCAACGTTGTTACGTTTTGCAGTCAGTACACGACAAAACCTGAAAAATAACATTCAACTCATTTTGATTTGTCAATAATTCATGTCAACAAGTAAATATTTTGACATTTTTTTCACTACATCATATCCAAGTAGAAGTGGTATGGGTCAGTTGTTGAAAAAACATTGATAAATAGCCTCTTCTTCATCGCATGAGCAGTTCTTTCAACCCACTGCTTGGCCACAGTAGATCTCGGGGCACGTGTTGAGCAGCCATTCAGTTGTCTCGTCATCACGAACCGTCAGACTATGCACTCCGTAGGGGGGTCTATTGATTGGATACCGAAGAACAACATGGTCAATGGTTTGTTCTTCTGCGCCATACTCACAAGTAGCAGAACGGCCCTACCCCAGCTGTGTAAACAGGAGCGGAAAAGTCTGACACCAGTACGGAAGAGGTTAAGCCGGACCGGGTCGCCGGAGCAGCGGTAGGGCAGAGGGGGCAGTGAAAGAGTTGAGGGAAATAGAAGTTTATTAAAAAAAACAAAAACTCGTTGATAATTTCAGTTCAGCAACAACGATGACCTCAAAAACAAAAACAGAAAATATAGAAAACCATTGTGAATTTTCTGGGTGCGCGAAAAGCTGCAATAAATTTGTTTCAGATCGATCCTGATAAACCATGGAATTACCTATGGTACTGTTAGGAAACGGCACCTCCACCCCTGCTGCCCCCCTTTTGAAAAGGCAAAGGGGAAAATGCCCCCGTCAAGTCCCCGCTCTCCGGCGTCCCTGCGGACCCATGCTGCTCTTGGTAGGACCATTCCAGGAGGGTGGTGCCGATGTCGGGGATGAAAGTATGGAGTATCGTAGTGTTCTCCAACAACTCCGCATTCCATCGGTGATCCGCCCAGAGCGCCACACGTCTGTTGTCCTCAGATGAACTGATGAGTTGTCGTGCGGCGGCCGGCGGATACAAATGGCAGTCTCGATTTGAGATGCCGTGCATTCTCATTCGGTGGACAGGTGAGCGCTGAGTGGAGCAGATGTCCAGGCTCCATAGCATGGCGTGCTAGAGAAAGTGTGGCTCCTTTGCGACGAAGCTCAGTAGGTTGGATGCCCGCGAGGCATCCGCGATAAATAGCTATTTTAAAGGCACTTATAAAAACAAAAAATATTCTGTAAATTGAGCACACCTGTAAACGTTTAATCGGCCCTTCAGTTTCTTGAGGTTACTGGACGTTCCACTTCAGAAATGCGATAATCCTGCTGCCAACAACAAAGCAACTCTAAAGGTTACACTCGATATTTTCAAAAATTGTAAACATGATTTTCGGACAGAGTAATGTGAAGCACACACGACCGAACAGTATATCGAGTCGAGGCATTGATCATTGAATCAGTAGACCAGTGGTTCCTAACCGGGGGGCGTCAATGGGGCGTGAGTCCTTACGCGCTCTTCAACATTGGAAAAATTTTGGACGAAAAGTGTTTGAACAATTAACTTATAAGTCAGGGGGTTTGAAACAAAAGACAATCACTTTAGGAAGGCGTGATAGAGAAAAGGTTAAGAACCACTGCAATACACGATAGGAAGGTTGCGGTCCTGTGATCGAAATTGGAGGCAAACCAATGAGCAGGTTAAGAGAGAGCCAAATATCAAGACTGAAAGAGAAAAAAGAAATATATAGGTGCAAAAACATTTTCTGATAAAAAGAAATTTACATTCAAACGCAAAATGAGAAGAGTAAGTTGGTCAAACATGTCTTTATGACGAATAGCTTCATTGACTTGCTCAAGCCCCGATGTTTAAAAAGTATTTATAGAAAAGTTCATCTTGTTCAGTCTTTCTTGATTTCTTTTTTCTCCTCTTGCTTATTTTTGTCTACCCAGGAAGAAACAAGTCACAAATATATATATAAAATGGGAAAACCCGAAAGAAAACAGCTTAAGTACGCACCATGAACCAAGACAACAGATGTTTTTTTCACCAAGGACCCAAAATTTGAAAACCTTAGCACAACAAGTGAACCAACAAACAAATAGTTTCATTATAAAATTTTACGAAGAACATATCCCAGTTCTAAGCTTCACGAAAATTTTGTTTTGGCTTGCACAAAAGAAAACCTGAAATGCGAACAAGGCTACAATAGTAGTGGTCGTCTGAAAGCTCAATGCTTGGAAAGAGTGCTATCGAATTTGAACAGCGTTTAGAAAGAGATGGAAGCTCGTTACTCTGCACAAATATGCCGTAACGCACCAACAATTCAGAAAAATTNGTTCCTGATTTTTTCGTGAGCTCCCTTGTGCTGCGTGTTAAGAATAGAACAATCGAGCATTTCTTAGTGAAGTCCAGGTTTTGTCAAACCCTTGCGGTGTAGCATTGATCAGGTGCAATTGCTGCACAGGGGATCATGAAGNCCTGTTTCCTTTACTTACGCGAATGAAATGTACTTCAACAATTTGCTGCTGTGAAAANGCTTTCTCGCAACATCTGGACGCGTGNAAGGCGTTGTGTGTTTTATTTCACTCAGCAGGTTCATCCGGAAAGTTTGCTAAGGAAATGCACATTCCCTGTGAACACTAATACTGGGATATAACCCAAAAGCGTTTNAAAATTGGCGCGGTTGCGTTTTTTCCGTTTGGACGATGTCTTTAGTGAAAAGCTCATAGGTTTATTGGACGCATTGGAGAAAAACAGCNCAAGGTGAATCAGGCCCGTAGTCAAGAGTGAGTAACACAGGGAGAGCAATGTGATTGACAAACATGGTTGTCAAATTGCGTCGTAAAAAAATAGAGCTACGCGGTTTAATATTAACATATTCATATATTGTGGGACAAGATCTTCCTCATCGTCAGTGTTCCCTCAAAGGTGCGAAACTATGCAAATGTACAGTACAATACAACTAGACCATTTGCGCAGTGAAATCTCATTCTCGCGCATTTGCAAGTTTGCAACATTCCAAATCTAATATCGTACATAAATCGCATAGTCCTTGTAATTCTTGAAACGCTTCACTGTTTGTGGGACTGAGGTTGTAGGTTATTGCAGAGGTCCCTACTAGTTGAGGGGTCAACCTAGTTGTTGCAGGAGCACAGGTCGGTCTCCCAACTAAG
>JGI24158J21664_10012219_pt1 | contig 11389 bp, 6 predicted proteins | sample Ectturendosymbi3_FD_21664 | JGI IMG/M metagenome (IMG submission 21664)
AAAGTCTCTATCAAAACTTTCTCTGTTCTGACCTTCACCATGGTTCCGTGATTTCTAAGAACATATGATAAAATACACCGCCATATTCAATCTGGCTCGTTGCTAACTAATAGCAAACTTTTATGTAGATCCGTGTGCTTTAAGGCTTATGGAGCACTGCAATTTTCGCTGTTGTTTCTCTAGTTAGGACAAGGCTGTCCAACCCGCAGCCCGCGAGGTTGTTATAAGCGGCCGACGATGTAATAAGTTCGTAAGCAGACTTTAAATTTTTAGTACTTTTATATAGGCTCAAGTATATTGCCATCAAAACACACCAAAATACCTGTTGTTTCTGTTATGGGCCTACCACCCAAAAACGTGTGTAACAAACTCTTCGAAAATATGTTAATTTCTTAGATTTGGTTTACATCCATGCAAGCTGGCGACATTGCATGCAACTATAGGACTCATTATCACCTCGTGTTATCGCACAAAACTGATCAAATCCAAGGGATTTGTTACGTCACAAAAATGTTTGTGGCCCGCAATAATAATCCTCATGTAAAACTGGCCCGCAACACTAAAAAGCTTGGGTAGGCCTGCTCTAGGATCAATATGATCAGATTGACATCGTCATATTTTATTTACTAGGTATATGTCTTCAACAAATGTTCGTAGAAAATGCGAAATACAAAAAATTAAACGCATGCTTCATCCATTTATATATACCTTTAGCTCTGCCCCACCATTTTTGTGAGGCTATTTGTCCTGCACGTTGAACGCAGTTTTATAACCATGGTTCTGAACCGGGAGCAGTATCACGCCCCCACTAGGGGTGCGTCAATAAATTTTCAGGGGGTGCGAGCCCTTACGCCCCCTACAACATGGAAAGTTTGATCATTAAATTTACCAATAAATGCATTTGTTTTTATAGCTTGTTTAAGGTCAGGTGGTCTTGAAACAAAGGACAATTACTTAAAGGTTAAGAACCACTGTTTTATAAGATCACGTGGACTTGTAACGCCGGATCGAACCAGCCAACAACGCGTTTGCTAAACTTTTTTCAAAAGTAAGAAAATTTTCCTCTTCAGACTGCACTGCATATTTGCCAACAGTTGTTTTCCCTGTGGAAACAGCATGGGTTTTCTAATGGGCTTTCAAAGCTTGTTTTCTTGGTAGATATAACAGAAAAATATAACTATCTGAATGCATCATCACAAGCAGGGTTGCGGAGTTGGTGTCGCAAGGAGTCAGATGTTTTTGGGTGGAGTCGGATTCTTAAGAACACTAGAAGTCAAATTTTTTCATTTCGACTCCGACTCCGCAAGTCCAACTGGATCATCGATAACATCGACTCCGAGGTTAGGAATCCCCTAACTCGTGCTTGTTGAAATGTTAGAGTTTCTTTTGAAACATTTATGGAAACAGATATTTCTTGCTGTGCACCACGATTTCCATTACTTGGTATTTTCTACAAAATTATTGTCAGCCAAACTTCATTCACGTTATGTTAAAGATTCAGTGTCGGAAACTCTTTGAAGCTGGGAGGCAGAGTTGGAGACGAACATTTTACCTCCGACTCGGCAACCCTGCCAAGGAAAAGAAATACTCATTCACAATGTTTTCGGTGAAAAGCGTATGAAGCAAAGCTAAAATTTAGGCAAAGGAAGTTACGCCAATATGTGTTTGACTTTTCTCCGTGTTTGTAAAGTGCACTTGGGGACGGTGAAAGTGACATAGTGATGCTGACTATGCTGATGAAATTGTAAAGTTGCAACGTGAATTTGATCTCCGATTTCAGGATTTTCGTAATTTGGAAAGTGGTATAAAAATGTTTTCAATACCCTTTGAAATTGAATATTCAGTCAGTGCCACTAGATGTCCAAATGGAACAGTGGTTCTAATCGTGGAGGCACGCCTCCCAAGGGGGTTTCAATAAATTTCCAGGGGCATAGAGCCCCTACGCGCCCATGGAAATTTTGATGAATAAATTTACCAACAAAAACATTTGCGTTTACAGCTTATTTAAAGCAGGGAGGCTTGAAACAAAGGACGATTACTTAAGCGAGACGTGGCAGATAAAAGGTTAAGAACCACTGCAACGGAATTTATTGAATTGCAGAATGACTTGAATCTGAAAGCAAAATTTCTTTCAAAAAATCTTCTGTAGCTTTGCAGAGAGGGTCTCCTAAGAACAAGACTTCCTAAGATTCCAAAACGTGCACATAATTAATTTGGATGTTTGGAAGTATTTATCTTTGCAAACAATTCATTTCGAAGATTAAATATTGTAAATCCAAGTCTTGAAATAGAAATTTAGACACACATTGCAGGACACTCTCCGTATTGCAGGATCAAGGATGGAATCCAATACTACAGTTATTATGCGACAAAAGAATCAGTTTCATAAGTCACATTTCAAACATGTTTCTGAACAAATAAAATGAATAGCAACACGGGTATACAAACCTGAGTGATAGTGCGCGTGTTGCTTTCATGCTTTTTTGTTGTTTTTTTTTCAATACGCAAAGTAGTCCGGCCCGCGGACGCTGATAAGATCGTGAATTTGGGCCAGCATTCAAAAGTTTGGGGACCGCTGACTTAAACAGCGCAATACGTTTTATGCAATGGAATGTCATATCTGACATAATCCTAGAAACAACCTTTGTCTCAAAAATCCTGGCTGCCTGGAGCACCTTGGTTGCTCTTTTGGAAAGTACATTTGCAAACCATGATCTCGAAAATAGAGAAAAATTGTTCAGAGTTTCAAAAAGAGTACATTACAGTGACAACAATTAAGAGTAACAGCGAAGGTTTCAAAAAACATTTTTTGCTAAAACAATTATTTGTTTCAATTTTCGAAATAGGAAACTAAAGTTCGAAAACTCTTTTCTAGGCAAAACAAATCAGGGCACAACTTTGAAAGAGCATTGGTCTGTTATTAGTGACAAATATGTCGAAACAAGGCATTTGTCATCGTTGTTGTTGCCGAACTTTCCCGTTACGTTTTTTTGCAATGGAAGTTTCTATGGTATGGTTGGTATGGCTATGCTTCGAAAAAGATTTCTTGCAGAGCATTTATTATAGACACTATAGGGTAGGCAGCAAACCTGATGTTTGAATTTAAACTGAGTTATATGGCAACTAATTGCAAAAAGTAAGGATATAAACCTTGGAAAAACATTTTCCTTTTGAAAACCCTTTCCTGTAACCCGTTGCGTAGCTGGAGGTTTGTGCCAGAGAGAAAACGAAGCTGACATGGGCCCACTGGCCACTGTAGGGGGCCCCACTAGCCAACGATTAGATAAAACATGAGCAATGATGATGAATCCGGATGTGGATGGCTATACCAAAACCCTAAACTACTGGAAAATACTTCGAAAAACGCAAAAAACAACAACCTACTGAAAACCACAAGGAAACTAAAATCTTCATATAAGTTAAGTGGGGACCCGGTTTTCAAATTTACCTTGCCAGGGTGGAGCGATTCGCTCCCTCTGCCTCCAGTCCGTTACGCCACTACCTGTAATCACGCATCTAAACCTCGTACAAAAAATAGCTACGATGAGCTTAGTATCTGCTGACGTAAACGTTTCATTACCCGCTCTAAAACCCTAAGGCTATTTAACAACGGCACGGTCAAAGGCATTGTCTAGTCTGTGGTATGGCTGTCCTACGCTGCAGTGTGAGGTTGTCGCAATGATAGGAACATCTCGACAGAAACGAAGCTGTTTAACACTGCTTGGTTTTCTTGCTGTATTATGCAGCATTCATGTTCTGTCCAGAACTTTGCTTAGGTTAGGTCGAGGTTGCTCAAATTCATTGAGTGCAAGAGTGTCCCACAAGATTCACTCAGCCGATCTAGGTTACGAGCAAGGTAAGATGTACGCCATGTTTTAATTAGTTTTTAAAATAGTCAAATAGCTGTAATATTTTGTGCTTTAGGATTAATAACTGTGCTAGTGAAGCCTGGCAGAGTGCAATAACACCTAGTGAGCATAAATGCTAAGCAGATGTTATAAAAGGGTTCCCAAACTTTCTTCGACCATGCACCCTTCCAGCATTTTGCTTGTTTTGCCAACATCATGAGCGTGTAGCCTACACATGAAAATTCTTACTGCGAAAAGGCTGAATAAAAAAACAAAATTCCACTGAATTTTCATTAGAACCTTAGTATTTTTAGAACGATGAAGGTAGACTCCGTTCTACTGTCTCAAAATTAATTTGTTGTCTGAAAGTTATATGTACAAATATTTGGAAATGAATAATAGATAAATATATTTTCCCTTCTACTGCTAACCTTCAATGTATCACTTCAGATAGGCAAATGTACCTCTAGGGGTATATGTACCCCAGGTTGGTAACTCCTGGATTATAACAAGGAAGTCTTAAGAAACAGATATTTTGACGATAAAATGTATGCAAAAACATGTGAGGCATGGTCATAGCCGGATTTATCCATAAGTTTAACAGGCAAGCCTAGGGCCTCAAGATCCAAGGAATCTTTGGCAAACTGTGGTACGCACATAGGCCTAGCAGATTGTCGGTACAAGATGAGTTCGATAAATATTCGTCAAGAATTTATGTCGTAACCATTAATAAAATTCGGTTTTATGCACCTAATCAGATTTCATATTGGCAACCCCAGGGCCTTCCAACGGGTTTCAATATGATCAGTTGGTCAAGCCGCTTGTAGACGATAGTGTTATCATCAGGGCTCCCACTCAGTAATTTCTAACAAACCCAGATTGTATATGAAAAAAAAGGTTTATCTACAAAAAAACAGAAACGATAATTTCCAAGAAGACATGTGAATGCAAATGCATGTGGTGAAACGGTGATTAAAATACTGATTTGCTTATAGTTCCTCTTCCAAATTTTCGTCTACAGCGTGAACATTAACAATTGGATCACTTTTCGGTTGCTCAAGACATTTTGTATAACACTGGTGACATACTCCATTAATGACATCCCTCACTAATTTAAGCTTAGGCGTCCAATAGCCGTTTTGCTGACTTCTTGACAATGCTTTTTTTGCCAACAACTTTTCATAACAGTCTCGGTTTTAGCGAGCTTGTTTTTGATTTAACATGATTAACAACTGAAAATATTTTTAGTGAAGACTTGCTAGTGATGCAGTAGAGAGTGGCAAATCGATAAATCTGGTCATTACGTTATGAAGTATACCAAACTTCCAGTTATAAAGCCGTCTTTGACGCTACGCACATAAAACCAGAAATCAGGGATAGATTTATTGAACAAGGGCCCAGGACACAACTATCGATGTAGCCTCCAGCTGACCTTCAGGCACAAGATGGGGAATATGTAGAGCCACATTTGCTAGTAAACTTGGATCTGTTGTNCGGTCTTGAGCTGCAACGGAATTTAAAATTTCTAATGTGGCAACAAATACTTCCTCCAATGGAAAACGTTTTTTTTTATTTTTNAAGGTAACGCATCCATAAAATTTAAACATGCAGCCTTTAAGCATTGTTTCATCAATATGTTCAGCTGGCGTCTGAGACAATGACCTTATACAGTACATCGCTCACTCGAAGGCAAATTTTTCACTTGTTTATATAATCGTTTTTTATTTATTTATATTACTTTTGTTGTACGCGCATCTGCATGACAGACTACTGGATCGCAAGATATGTTTATTATACTATTCGATTTACTGTAGGTGATTCGCAAATTTATATTTTCAAAAACCCAAAATTAAGGGGATTTTTCACAGTGAAACCTAGACACCCAGATGGTCTAGAAAAAAACAGGTCTGGGTGGAAAAAAACAGCAATGGGAGCCCTGGTTGTCATAACTAACAATTCACAGCTCCGTTAGCTGTTTTTACTTAATCGTACCGAATGTTACGTGTCAATCAGGAAAAAGAATTTGTGGTTGTTCGTGCTTGGTATGCATCTGGCCAAAGTTTAAGTTTGTAATGCAGATAAGAAGTCTCTCTAGGGCTGGCACTATCCTACAGTAAAAAGATAGTAAAATCCAACATTATATAAGCCTACTTTCTGATAACAGGGAGAGCTTCTGAGCTGACTAATTATACGAACTTAAGTTAGCTATGCCTGGCCCTGAAACTTAAAAAATTCTGTAGAGACTGGTTTATTTTGGGAAAGTACATCTAGAGTGAGAAATCACTGAAAGTCAAAGTGTCACAACAAACACTGTGTGCTCCATCTGATCCAGAGAAATACAGCAGTTTTGTTAACATTTTTATGACGTAAAGCTAGTTAAACACTTTCGGTTGTGATTTGTTTCGATTTTAATTTTCTTCAAACAACTGCAAAATTAATGAATCGCGAAGGGCCGACAAGCGTATTTATCAAGAAGGGCAGATAAGAAAAAACAGATGTAAACGTTATGAAATATGCAAACTATGTGTTTGATCAAATATTTAACCGTAACGTTTTCGGTTGGCTCGATGGTGGAAATTGAAAATCCTGCTCCCGCCAGCCAAGCACGATTTCAACAATTCCGCATCAATGGACGGTTTTGCGTCGAAGACAGCAACACTCCAGTATAAGAATTGGGATGTTTTGTTAATCGTACCTGGAGAACATCGACATAGTCATTTGGATTAGTGCTTTTCCATTTTCCATAACTCGTAACAAAGGGTGGAGGTGGGCCTCACAAGTAGATTAACCTTGGGCAGCTATGACCAACCGAAATGCCTCATGGGGCCAAAAATTGTGACGCTATGTGTATGAGGGCCACACAGTGAATGTACGCCCATTTTGGCAAATAAAAGTTTAGTTTAAAGCTACTGAAAGCATTTGAATACCAACTGAAAGAATAACGACTGTATGGTACTTTTAATCACTTCCAAAGAGTGATGTTCAGTACTGATGGAATAACCAAGGGGTTTCGTTAGAAATCAATTTAGTGCAGAGGAATACATGAGTAGAAATCAGAAAATTAGAATTCAGTTTTACACCGAGGTGTCGGTGAGACACATGGAAGTCTATCAGTGCGTGGTACATGAAAAACAGGCACTAAAGACCATTGCATCTAAGATGTCAAACTTAAGATTACCAAAATAAACACAGGTTGTCATTATATCGTGCATAAACAATACTGAAATGCTTGCTGGGCTGCACAAAATTATCAACAAAGCCGAATTTGGCGCGCGGACCGCGGATTGGACAAACTTGACCTAGAGCCTCGCATCAGCTAAATCCGGTCCTAACCGGTTCTAACCAAAGGCTTTTTTATGATTTAGTGTTTTTTACTGTAAATTTGAGTAAATGTATAAATGCAAACGAGTAATGGTTTATATGTAATCATCACAAACTCGTATTATAAAGTTTTTTAACATTTAAATCTGCAATATTTTTGTTCCTGTATCTAAATTGCCCCCTGAACTTCTGATGATTACCGCACTTTTAGTATTTGCTGAATCGCAATATTTGCAAAATGAAGAAAAAATATTTAAAGAACTTCGCTCTCAACATGTCTTATCACGCCTCATTCATAACACTTGCGAAATAGAACATCATCATCTGCAAGAAATTCAACCAGTAGTTTCATGAGCTACAAGTCCTAAGTTTCCATTTAAATACCAGGTACCAACACATTTTGATAACTGAAGAGAAGCTGCTGTTTTGGAATTAAGTGGTACAATAAGTCATAGGTGTAAACACACGCTGTAGGTTCATCTTGTTTGTCAAAACCCTACTGTGCTATTGACGAAGTTGGGACGTTTTCTAATTCGAAACTAAGCCTTCAATGGTTTGCTTAGCTTCCCATTAGAGCACAAGAACCCATGCTCCGAAAGCTCAACACTTTGTAAGTTAAATCTAATTATATTTCGGAAACACTATAAGAAAAGGACTCTAGAAAGAAATAACCAATTGCGATGAAAGTTCTGCTTCTCTTTTTAAAAGTTGAAATTGGGGCACACTTAAAACAAAAATTTGCTTCTCCTTTATTGCACAGTGTTGTGGTTGTTTTGCTTCACCGCAAACTTTCTTCTATTCAGTTTCAATATGGGCTCAACGATTTTAAGTAGTAACACAATTTGAAGATTTCTTTCAAATAAATATGATTAACATTGTTCTCAGATTTGTGTTAAATTAGCTTGTGATTATTTGTCCAGATGGAAGCTAATTCTTTTTTGTAATGTCATTGAATTCTAGCCATTAACGAGGTGCTCCAGACGGAATCACGAAAATATTTATATGTAACATCAAAATCAAAATTCTTGCTTCTTTTCAAAAATCTTCACCAACGAAACTGAAATTTTCTACACCTTAATAAGTTTTTGATTAATTCAATGTCGGTACGGCTCGCATTCACGCTTTTATTTATTAAAAAGGTGTGTCAGGTCTTCACCACGATTGGTGTAGGCACTTGCCAGAGCCTGGCAGAATTTTATGAACATTAGTCCAAGCTGTAAAAGCGTATAAATTAACCGTACAGATATAATACCGCAGTTAAAAGGAAAATTTTCTATATGGAAACATTTCCAAATATGCAGACAGCAGGAAAGCAAACCACTGCTGATTTTGTTTGCAAAAGTGTCGGTTAGCAACAAGTAAAATTAAATGCAATGCGCTAAAATTTCAGAAACTTCTTTCATTGCAGGAGATTGGGCTTTAAAGTCGTTAAATCGACATTTGCCCGGGAAAGAAGTGGTTGACATCCGCACGAACTACTTCACCTGCAGAGATTTCGACAAAATTCCAAACACCAAACCAGCGATTGCTGAAAACGACCGCGGAAACAGGGGGATTTTGTTTTTGAAAGTCAAAATTAACGGCGTTCTAATTCCAGCCGTCTACAAAGTAGCAAATAAGTTAATATTGACACATTTTTTATTTTATGCTTGCAAGTGATTTTGCTTTACCTGCACTTGACTATTAGATTCAAGTGCATGGTGCATTTTAAATGTTTTCCAAACTTAACGTTAGATTACTCTGTTCTCTCTTGTAAACCAAAAATAAGAAAAATTTTCTCTGAAGATGCGTCGACTGCAGATTGTTATGATACAGGTTTCGCTGACGAAGGTTAATGTACAAAAAAGCATTTTTGACTGCTTACTGCAATACCTAAAGTTTAATCCCACGGTTATTGTTATACAAATTACTTGGTCACATATTCTATAACGATAGCTCAAAAAACTGCACATTTAGCTCACTTCTCTCGACACAGAAAAGAAGTCTCAACTGCATCAGATGAATACAAATACAACACTGCCATTCGTGAAATTCAGTACTTGAAGCAACTGCAAGGCTTGTCTGGAATTCCTCGTTTATATGGATCATGCATCACACCATCAAATGTTCGGTAAATTTTTATAACTTTTTCAGGCAGAAAACCTAAGAAATACGCGTTGTGAAGATATTAGGCTTCCCGCATTTTTCTGCTTCCACAAAGCAGTTGACGTTGGTTTTATACTTTCAAAAGATTTTTGAAGCCAATTCAAACCACCACTACTTCAGGAGGGTCTCACTCAGCATAGTTTTCCCAACGTTAAATGTTCTCAATCAAGTGAAAAGATACTGACTACCGGAATGCAAGTATCTAGTCTCCTTTATGATGCTCCATAATACTATCGTAATGTCAAGGAGATTTCATAGAAAACAAAATATTTGCATATACTGGTTAGTTGTTCCCTAGTATTTCGAAAAAGTATTAGTACCTCGAATCTTCTTAGTGTTGATGTGTCAACATTAGAATGGTTTACCTGAATGCTGAATGTTTGGCTTTCAACTCCAAAGCAGATAGATGCATTCATGATATTTGAGTACTGTCAATACACCAAACAAACATTGTTATTAGAATATTATCGAGAGCAGAATTGCAGAGCGGTGCACACCCGTTACCTAATGAACAATTGCCAATATTAGAAAATCTATTATAGATATTGTTGAAATAATAAATGCATACATTCAAATACAGTAAAAAATATTTTAGTCGATCGTAAGCAGGGTCTTGCTTTGCAAGATGACTATTGTATATAGTTGTGACTAGACATTTTACGTTACTTTTATGTCTGCATCGATTAGTGCAGCATATGGAAAGCTAAAGTCGACATCGTTAGGACAGGCTATTGCAAAATATTTATTTATATTTAATTATCTTATTGTTCAAAACTCGAAAATAGTTTTAAGATGGCGTGAAGTAAGAGATTCATCCCAAAGCTTTTCGTCTGACTCTCTTCAAGGGATGTCGTAAGAATGAAGTGGAGATACTACCGAATGAAGTGGAGATACTACCTTTCTTAAGGCTAACATTGCTCAGCGAACTTTGTCGAAATCGGTTAGATTTCACGTAGAAAAATCGCGGGCAACTCTGAGTCCGAGCATCGAACGAGCCTTCATGCAGGATGAAATTGGCAAAAATCGGTCAATGGTTTCTTTCCTCAGAACCAAATGCCGCTCACTCTGGCAGGAAATCAAGCAGTTTTTGTCTTTCGTCGACTTGGTACGGTTCTGCCGTTACCTAGCNCTCATTGACGAACAAAAAAGAAGACGTCAACCAAAAGAAGAACAGCAACGATCTACGTCCTTTATTTCAACACCGCTTTGGCAACCAGACAAGCTTTCAGAAGAACAACATCACAAACTTATCTGGTTACAAACTGTCAGATACTGAACAGTTTGTTCTTTCCCACGGGCTGTCGTTTTGTATACCACCCACCAGTATTAAGCGTGAGGGAGTATTTGCTGATTTTGAAGTACTATACGCTCAACTAAACCATCACAAACCTCGGTCCAAAGAGCAGCTTGCCGCCCTAAAGGCCAGGTTAAGCGACTTGGCTCAGGCTTACTGTGGAAGCCACGTAGACTGGGGTGACTTCCTAATGACAAAAGAATGTTTTCAGGCTATCAGGTCTCTCCGGATGAATGAAGACATCATCATAACAAAATCCGACAAAGGATCTGGTGTCGTTATCCTCAACAAGAACGAGTGCAACGACAAGACGATGACAATTCTGAATGACACCACAAAATTCATTAATCTTGGACCAGTCACCAGCAATGGCAACACCACTAAAATAGAAACATAGATGCAACGACGGTTGCTACAATTGAACAAGGAAAAATTAATCTCAAAAACAGAGTGCAAAGCAATTCGACCCACTGGCTCCCAGCGACCGCGCATGTACGGCCTTCCGAAAACTCACAAGAAAGATGTACCCTTACGTCCAATTCTGTCNANGACCGGATCGGCCCAGCATGAGCTGGCTAAGTGGCTTACCTGTCTTCTCCAACCAGTCCTTCAAGACCTATCCGCCAACTGCATGTCTGATTCTTTTACCTTTGTAGAAGTCAGAAACTTTACCTTCTCTCCCTTCTCTGTTTTCCTCTGTTCCTTTGACATTTCCAGCCTCTTCACCAACGTTCCGCTTGCTGAAACCATACAAATCTGCGCCGACGCCCTGTACAATAAC
>JGI24158J21664_10012221_pt1 | contig 11387 bp, 7 predicted proteins | sample Ectturendosymbi3_FD_21664 | JGI IMG/M metagenome (IMG submission 21664)
CTGTGGGTTACTACCGAATATTGTTAAACGTGAATAACCAAATGTACAAAACAAGCTTAAGTTTGCAAAATAACAAAATGTTGTCTAAACGACCGTATCTGGTTTTCACCTTGAAAAGACTAAAAAACTGCATCGCGCATCCAGTTTTCTGACAGATATAAAACTGAGTTGGAGATGTTCACACCACAGTCAACATAGTCAAGTGGGAAGTGACTAGTGCTGCTGTGCAATGGGTTGCTGGTTCGAGTCACACCTTGGTCCTATCATTTTTTTGATAATGCTCAAGACACTTTGTTTTCACACAAGATCGTATGTTGAAAGTTTTGGAACTACTGGAACTGCTGTTGCTCTTAAAGACGTTTGAAAAGCAGACACCGGTTTAGATTTAAGGTGAGGGTTTTGTGTTAGTGTTGAAGGTTTGGTTCAATGTTACTGTTTAAGGGTTTAGTGTTGAGGTTTACAGTTAGGGTGTAGGGTTAGTGTTTATGGTTCTGGGTTTTATCTTAGGGTTACAAAAAATTAATAGCCACTTTCATCCTTTACTCTGAGAAGCAATTGACACACAAGAAGTGGTCACATATTTCATGGAGTTCAGCAATTTTTCTTGATACGTTTTTAAGTCTTTTCAAGGTGAAAAACAGATATGGTTGTTTAGACACTGCCTAACAAAAATGCACAAGAAGTTAAACACAAATACTAGAACAAAAAAAAAACACAAATTTAGCCAAGCAAAAGATTACAAAGAAAATGAAAATACACAAGTCAAATAAGTTTATTAAGCAATGTTTCTCACTAGTTCTTATAGTATTGATGTAAGAAAATCAAAGTGTGACTTCTCAAAAAATTTTTGGGAACATGTATGCTATTATGATGAAATCAAACAAGATTGGTAAATTAGGGAGTAAATAGCATAAAGCCAAGCTAAATTGTTTGATATTCTTGAATGCAACAAGATTTATAGATTTCACCAAAAATCTGGACTGGTGGATTTCAAAACCTGGGTTTATGACTGTTGGCCACAAATATTAGCGTGTGGGCTCTGTTTAAAAACTATGTACAAAAGTAAACACCTCTTTACAACTACTTATCCAAATCTAACTTGGCTTACATAATTTTTTCACATTTTAGTAGCAAAATTAATTCATGCCCAAATGTATAAAAAGAAGTTGCAGAAACTTTAGAACTATACCAAATGTGCAAAAACAAGAAATGAATCAGCTAGTATTTAAACACAGCATAAAATCAAAGTGGCTACTGCATGTAAAATGCTCTTGCCTGTTTTTGTACTTGAGCTCGCTTCATGGCTTCAACTCTTTTTTCTCGAATTTTTTCAAGTTCATCCTCATCCAGGTTATCCAAACGATTGATCTCAGCATCAATTTGGCTTTCCACAACTTCTGCTGCTTGCATAAGTTGTTTTTCCAACACAGCTTCCATCTTTCCTGATTTCAGAAGATACCAAAAACAGTTTTTCAGACTGATACAAAAATTCAAATAATGTTTCAGAAACGTATGCTTCTGTTTGTTGCAAATTTGTAAATTTCAAATAAAAAGCTGAGGATACTATCCACCTGATGAACCTGTTAATTTAGGTTGCTAACAGTACTTTCCTTGAGTAGTCAAACCACCATCAGTCAACAGTAACACTGCCTTTGTTTGAACACTCAAACCTACAAAACAATAGCAAACAAGAAGTGTCACAAATTGAATCGTTTGCTGCTGTTTGAAAGCTAACTAACATTCTACTGTCAAGGACAACTTACAGGTTGGACAGACAGAGTAGACACGCGCCCACCCCATGAAACATGAGTGGCCTAAATCGATGGTCCAAAATTGTTTATCAAAAGTTCGTTCAGGTTTAGTTCAGCTCTCATAGGCTATTCACATGGGTGAAAACTAGGAGTGACTGAAGCTTACTTTCGGAAAGAAAGTCAAACCACGAGAGACTGCCATCAGTACAATTGAGAAGTTTGCCCTTCTCCCTACTAGCACTAGAGGAAAAAATCTTGCGGACACGCATGTCAACAGTATTGCACTTCCACCCACGTTACGAGTACTGCAGGCTAATAAGATACAGTAATCTATTTTGAATCTATACGGACCTTTTTATTAGATCTCTCACACGATTTTCACTTTGGCACGGTAATGGCAAAGGTCTCCATACGAATTTCTAAAGCTGCTCAACGATTTTGTGCGATCTTTTAATCCGTTACATTAAGGACGGCAAAAATACCGCGGTGCATTTTCAGCAGTCTGACCACAGTAAAAATGACGTTAAAGTTAGCGGATATTTTCTGTTGTGATTATTCGTTTCTGCAATAACAGGTAACAGCAGCTTCAAAGAAATTTTTGTTGACCTAATAAAACTTCATGAAAAGATGGTAGAAAACACGATTAACAGAAACAAAGCAAACGCTCGAACCGTAGCGCATAGGATTTTTTAGTTACAGTGCGAACGGTTGCCAATGCTTATTCAGTATTTGCAACACAACATAACGAATTGCCAGAGGTGGGCAGTAGCGAGCTACTGTTGCAACCACCAGAGGTGTGCATGGACTGGATTTTGAATTTTTTAGACCCGGACTCCGGCTGCGTCCGGCAGGATCCGGATTCAAGTTTTCCTAACAAGAACCGGATCCGGACTGGATTTGGATTTTGTAATATGCTGATGAAGAATGTTTTGTGAGACTGAGCTGTGCCTGTAATTACTAATTACTTATAACCTGCTACAGTTACTATATTTTGCATGTCTTCCAGAGTGTTCCACGCAATGACAGAAAAGCAAACTATGCATGAGTGATTTACGCACAGGTTATTTTCATGGCTGCGTGATATGACAGTATAATGACAGTTTAAATTATGCTGTTTTCGAACTACCCTACTCTTAACAATCCCATGCATTTTAGATTGGCTGTTGTGTTATATTTGTGATTTTCCAATAAAAGTTTATACCCCCTACGTATATATATAAGATTCCTGCATTAGTTTCATTGGAATTGCGCTATTAAGACATGTTTAGGCTACTTTTTTTGAGGAAGTCCTGAAAAGTTAAGGTAGGCTTCTGTACTTTGCAAGTGTAACATTGCATTATACAGTAGCCTAACTAATAGTCTCAAGTAGTTTGCATGTCAGAACGCAGCTCTGTGCTTAAGCTGCTAAAGGATGGAAAGCTGTCAGAAAAGTCTTGAGCTGGTAGGAATAGGACATTTGGAAAGACTTTGTTTGGGCTACTCATTCACCAGCGATGATTGTACATCGATTATATGTCATTGTTTTGGGGTATGTTACATTCTAAATTAACAAGTTCTTTGTTGATATATCATAATTTCATTATTGACAAAATGTCCTACCAGGCCGAATGAAATGGTTTTGTCGGTTGGATTTGCATTTGGCCTGCTGGCCATGTAGGTAAGAGACCACTGGCCTATATCAATGCTTCCTATGTTTTGATATCAATTTAGGTAGTGTCTATTTTACTGCCAAGATTCTGGTGGCAATAGACCGGCTGGAGCTCTTGTGCTGCCCGTCAAACATTCGGTCTCGTGGCATGATGCAATTCGAATAAAAAGCTCAGTTTGTCATGCAATCAGCGTGCTGCTCGATGCGTAGCGGTTATGCTTGACGTCTGTAATGCCCTTGCTTTTTAGTTCGGCTTTCACCTTGGCGACTTCCTTTTTCTTTTTTTTTTACTTTTTTCAAAACTTTCCAAAGTTTGTGCTTACGGATTAGGTGTTAGGTTTAGTGTTAGCATTAGGGTTAGCCTTAGGGTTAGCATTAGGGTTAGCGTTAGGGTTAGCGTTAGGGTTAGCTTTACGGTTAGCATTAGGGTTAAGGCTAGGGTTAGGTGTATCTTTTATGTTCACTCCGTTTATCTGCCAAGTCTGTTGCCGCCGGCATCTTGGCGGCAAAATAGACACTGCCATCAATTTAAGTTAAGCATATAACAAGTTGTGAGAGGAGTGTTTACAGTGAAGTCGATAAAATGATGCTCACTTAGTTGATATTATGTGGAATATGCATGACTTATATTGATGCGCAGTCAAACAGGAGTCGGATTACTTGCATCATGGTCGTGGCAGAGTCGAACTGGATGCGGATTCAAAATTTACCAAACAGGATTGGATGCAGAGTCAAAAAAGTAGAGTCCGCACACCTCTGGTAGCCACCCATTTTCCAGTAGCGATAAGGTAGCGCCATTATTTTCTGAAAAAATACCGGATACGGTAACGAGCTTTTATCGCTACCGCTATTCGCTACTTTAACGTGAGTGGTGAACAAAGGAAAATTTCGCAAAAACATTTCCGCTCGCACAAATTGGCAGTGATACCTTGACTCGAGTCAGTGACTCGACTCGAGTCACGCTGAGAAACGATAGTGTGAAGAATCGACTCGAGCCACGTTTTTTCCCAATAATTCGAGTCACAAGTAATGAAGCGAGGCTCGAGTCAGACTTATTTTTACAAAATCTCTAAACATCTTATTGACAAACCCAGCTTGTTTGCACACAAAGAATTGAGTTTTTTGATTCAGTGACGCATGATTAATTTTTGATCAAATCTTTGGTTCTGAATGTGTCTCCCAGTGACGTTAGGCTGCATGTTAAGAATCAAGTGTTCCACCTAACATGGAGCGGAGATAGAGCTGAAACTTTGCTTTTCACTGGGGGGCAAGCAGTGCACATTTCATTTAAACACATTATTTTGGTTGAATCTAGCTTTTGCATACCGTGATCATGGCAGTCTTCCTCGCTATTTCACTTTGGTTCTTTTCCAGAGATGAAGGGATTTATGTTTTTCGAATCCAAACATTTTGTTTCAAAATTCAATGCAAATCCGATAACACAATCTAGTTTAAATCCAGGTTCCTATCACTGTTATTAGGCTAGGCCTATAGCCTATTGAATCCAACTCAAACGTTCAAAGACAAATAAACAAGGCTGTCGCCAGCGGGGAGGCCAGTGGTGCTCGTCCCCCCAATTTGATATCGGTGCCTTCCCATTTCACGTTTGGCCCACTGGTTGCTGCATACATCCAATACTGTATTTTTAAAATGTGGCCCCACCTTCTGATTTTTGGGCCCCCTTCTGCGAAATCCTGGTGACGGGCCTGCAATTAAATAGTTTTTTTGCTAAACAAGCATTCCGAAAATGCAAGTTAACTTATGCTAAACAAGCATTTCGGAAATGCAATCAAGGTACTGATAAATTCATGGAAATTTGTCAATGAAATTTGTCAAAATTAATTAAAAACTAATCTCAAGAAAATAAAAAACTCTTTGAAGACTCATAAAAAACTCTTTGAAGACATGTCCAAAAATGTGAAGAATTAAAGAACTTCTCAGAAGTTGGAATATTCTTATCTGCAAAAATAAAACACCCCCTGTCACCTATAGACCAGAGATGTAGTCTAGAGATGGGACTTATTGAAAAGTCGACACCGAGGCCTGGTGGAAGTTAAAACCTCGAGACCGAGACTTCATCAAAAAATCCGAGACGGAGGAGACTCGAGACTTGAAACTTTGTGGATCGTGCCGGTTTTTTTCTAAAAATTTTCCAAAAAGTATAATCCCCATTTAGAAGTTTAAATTTTATCGAATTTCTGGAATTTTTCCGACCTGCTTTGTTTGTTTCTTATCTGCAAATACAGCAGACAAAAACATCTTAAACTACAGAAATTTACTAAGCCATATTATTGCAATAACCAAAGTCTCAAGGCAATAGGCTTGTGACCCAGATCTCTTGCCTTTGCCATCGATACGAGTCTTGAAACATTCGAGACCAGCACCGAGACTTGCAAAATGGGTATGGGTCAGAGATGAGCACGGATCAGGACTGGATCAGACTGAAGCCAATTTTCCGGATCAAGGCTGGATCAGACTATAATTTTTTTGAAAATTGGCTGATCAGGGCTGGATCGGACTGAGAAAATGTTTGTTGTTTTAATGTGATTATTCGAACCATATCATGAATTTAACTTATATTCCTATTCAAAAAAAGAACTCAATGAAGGATGTTGATCCTCTTATGCAAACACCCTTGAAACAGGGTTAAAACCACTTTTTTCACAACTGGCGGATGAAAATCAACGGGAGAAATCTCAGTAAATGAGATGATTTCTTTTTTTTATTCATACTGGGTGTTGTACAAACTTCATGAGCAGGAAGATCGACTTTCATTAATTTTAGTGTTACGTGTGTCGTGTCTTACCGTTTTTTGTGTTGTTGCAGCTACATGCGAAAATCCCAAGACAATTTCCTCATGTGTAAATGGCTGCACGTACCATGACAGAGAATTCAGATTCAAACAAAGCCAAAAATTGCTTTGAAAATTGGTGATATTGGGTATCCTTGTTGAGCAAGGAGAACCTGCAACTCTTGACACAGTTGAAACACACGCTCTAACACACTTTTCCTCTGGATAACCAGCGTGCCTCAGCATGAAATATAACCTCATTGTGTCTGTTATCATGTCTTTGCACACTTCTGAAAACGTTTCGTTGAATGTGAGAGGACGAATTTCTCAATTCTTTGACATCATCAAGAACAATCTCCAGACATGACCTCCTTATATATTCTTAAATTAATCTCTAACCACAAATTCTCAATTAATCATGCAGTGAGTTGAAACCTAGGTTTATTTTCGCTGAGACATTTCAATCATTTTTCCAAAATAAATTAGAAATTTTCAGTCATTTTTTACATTTTGTGACATTTTTGTTTGACTGAAAATGACATTATGACCAAATTGACTTAAGTTTTTTTGTTCATTAGGAAACAACTTCGGTCTGTGTCCGAAAAATCCCCATAAAACAGGCCGAACCACAGTCAACGGAAATGTTTTTGATTTTTCGGACAACTCCATTAGTAGTGCCTTGCATGGTTGCTGCTCCGCTGGTAGCAACTGCCTTATACTTCATCCAATCAAAAACATGTTTTTCAATTAACTGAAGCAGTTTAGCTAAGATGGCTTGAGCAGTTGAATAAACTCCAACGTTAAGACAGCACAACTCGACAATGGTTTATGTTTCCTGATTGGCAAACCCAAAACGAAATCAATTGAACCTCTTCTGAAATGTCTGTTGTTTCACCGAGCTAAATATCAAACAACTGAGCTTTCTTCAGCTTGTCAAGAAGTTGTTTCAACAAATCTTCTGAAATATGAAGACATCTACGTTTAGTTGTATTGCTTAATAGTGGAGTTTTTCTTACTTTGGAAACGGCTTTTTTTCCTCCATCGACACTTTCTGGAAATGCTTCAAAGAATGCCTTTGACTTATTTTGATGAATAGAATGCTGTGACTTCACACGCTTTAGAGATGTCCTGGAGCCGAATAACTTTTACCAAATACGGTTGTATAAAATAGGCAATGCCCTGAAGGATATGGGTTCAGGATTTCTTTGTGCGACAAAACCCATACACGATGCAGGCATCGCTCCTCCATTTGTGCTTCTTAACAATACAAGCCTCTAAAATAACTTTCTTTTGTAACTGTAGCCTACACTGCTAAATCTCGACCTTACGGAAAAGTGGGCTACGTTGCACTCAGAATGTGACTTTCTGACATTCTTACTCTCACTTGATTCACTGAAGTATTTCCTTTGATAGTTACTATGCTCTTTTTTGCAACTACCATTCATTACTAAGTTTTTCTTTAAGAAATTGCGCTTGTCAATTTTCCTTGAGGATCAACAACTTACTGAAATACCTTTCAAAAATATAAGATGATAACAGCCTAAACTCTGAACAGAAAAAGTGCAAAGTTAAAACTTGCATAGAGATTACTCACTTCCTCTCGGAATAAGCTCTCGCTTAGCTCCAGCTAACTGCTTGAAAAACAATGTGGAAAATATTGTTATGTGTCTTACTACAAAACAATAATCATTGCAGAGAAAAGCACGGTTGGTGCATTAGCTTACAAAAAATTCAAGCTAGAACAACGGTTCCCAAACATTTCTTACATGTATACTCCCGAATGTTGCATTTAAAGAAAAAAGAATACGTGATGGTCATCTGACCACAGACCGGAAAAGACAGACAATGCACACCCCCGATAGATATGGTTTTAAAATCTGTGAAAAGTTAACACACTGCGGTGGAGCAAAGGACACAGACCCATAACCAGGGGGCCCCCCTAAAATTTTTTTGATCCTGTTACGATGTCGTGCGTCCTGGGGGGTGGCACGGCCACGCTTTAGGTCCAGTAGTTTAACTATTGCTAGTGGTTTCTCATTACCAGACCAGGGATCGTTATCACAGATAAATTCTGCTTAACAACCCATCTATCTAACTTTTAAGTGACTTCTAAAACTTCTTGGATCACTAAATCATCAGAAAGTAGTATTGTATATTTTATAATTTATTAAACAGTATTAAAACAAGCATAAAAAAAACACCGATGGTACTCACCAATTTATAACATCCAATATGGTTCAAGCACTTCTCGACAAGAAACAACTCACACTTACATATATTTTGTTTTCTAGTACTACCTTCATAGTGTGCGATAGGGAGATCAACGATCTATTTAGAACGGCTCCCCCATTCAAGCATTTTTCACTATTAGCATAAGTTCTGTCTTTCTGATATATCGCTCTATAGGTATAGTGCAGCAAGCCTATAAATATATCGTACAAACTCTCATATATTTCGTAAAAGTTAAATACTTTCACAAATTGCGTAACCAACTAATTTGTTCATACAATCAAACCATCTATCTGACTGTTTCTGAACTATTCACTGACTGACAATTCAAATCTGACTAGTCACGATTCTTTCTGAGAAAAAGGTAGTCCTTGTTCGTGCAGGAAATATCCATTAATCCACATATATCCACAATTGTATTCATTCCAGCAGGTTTGTAATCCAGTGGTTTTTATGTGGATGGGCATCGAAAACCAATTGACAGAAATCAGCATATTATAACAACAATTTTACGCAGAACATTAACACAAAGGTAGGAACAAGTACGTTATCTTCTTCGACAGAGGTTCATTCGGACAAGCCTATTTTTCTGGTTTAGCCTGACAGGGATTTATCAGGACAAGCCAATACTGTTGTAGTCACTGTACTTGCCACAGTCTTCTGTCGTGCCGACTGTACTACGACAGGGAGAGTCTTATTGAAAAGACCGACCTCATGCCCAAAATCAGCCGTATTTTTTTAGTCGAATATTCTTTCAGAGTTTGTTACCACCTCTTTAATTCATGAGCTCTGATTGGTTGTCTTTTGTTAAAGCTTTTTGTGATTGGTCAACTTGAAGGGGTTCTGGAAGATTCTGGGGCTTGTTTGTGTTTAGGGTTCCCTCTTCTGAGCTCCAATTCGTGTTCCGTTGACGCATTTCATGTCACATGCATTTCCTGTCATATGCTTTTGGTCATGTGCACTTTCTTAATCATGATTGTCCATTAGGTAATGTTCATGTGACTTTTTGTTGATGTTTCGCTGTGATTTCTCTGGGGTGACTTGAGGTTATTGTCCTTGGATAACAGCTCACCATGTTCCATTGCCTTGGCAATGGGTTAACACCCAATTTTCATTGGTTGACACAGTCTGTCATTGCTGTTGCTTTCCTCAGGCTTCTTTGGTTTTTCCGTAGAGTTGAGTTTATATACAAGGATTAATTGTTCAGGCAAACCTTTCCTGTAACAATCCCCGGAAAAATGTGTTGGACATATTTTAAAGCTATTGGAAACAGTTTAAAAAATTTGGGCCCCTCTCAGGAAACTCTTCGCCACACCTGATGTCCCAAGCTGGTTACGGGCCTGAAAGGACATATGTGGGACAATGTGACTGTTCTTGAAGAGCACACATCTGATACACCCCATAAAGTTGGTACGCCGTGGGGTGTACGATACACCCGGTTGACAAGCATTAAAGTGCAGTACTGTAAAAGAGATGAAGTGGGCTACACTTCGCAACACTGCTGTGACAAAACAGTGGACGGCAAAATGGCCTTATATCGCGATTGCTGTTTTCCAATTGCACAAAATCGTGGTGAATAAAGTCACTTTCTTAAAGTCTAGGGGGGCGATCGCCCCCTTAGAAAGTCGTAAGAAAATAGGCTGTGACCGAGACCTGAAGCCTTTGAGATCGAGACGAGACCTGAAACCTTCGAGACCAAGACTCGCATTAATGTTCTCGAGACCAAGTCTCGAGAATCTATCACTGGAATATAGATCCATCTCCAGGGTTCCCACGCGGTATTGACAGTATTGAAAAAGTATTGAATTTCACAATCGGTTTTCAAGACCTTGAGAAAGTATTGAAATTGGCGAAAATATGCGTTAAGTATTGAAAAAGTATAGAAATTAAAAATGAAAAAAAAATTAAGTATCTGAGCAGAATTTTACTGAAGGCAAGGCACTTCATTATTTATGCAGTGTTATGCAAGATGCAAAATTGAATTTCATGATTAAGAATTTCAAAGAATGAACAGAAGTAAAGATATTGAACTTTTTAAGCTTAGTATTGAAAAGGTATTGAAAAAGTATGGAAAATGAGTTTTAAAAATGTGTGGGAACCCTGCATCTCTGTCCTCCCAGCTCCCACTAGAACTGTCGAAGTTATTTGAAAGCTATTTATTACAGAGTCTACTTCTATTTAATTTAACACATGCTAATTGATAAACGACAATATTGTTTTAGAGAAAATCACTTAACCAAATTAGCCATTAGAACAATTCATGATGAACTGCTCAAAAACTTTCACAAAAAATTATTAACATGCTCTTCATTTTCAGACTTATCAGGGGCATTTGACTGCTGTGACCATAAAATAAACTTTATAACTTTGATATGAGAGGTGTTTCGCATAAATTATTCTAAATTTTTTTACTTAGTAGAATGCAGTGCACCAAAATAGAAGCATTCAAATCCTCATACCAAAGGATTATTTGTGGAGTCCCTCAAGGTAGTGTCCTTGTATTTTTACTTTTCCTTATATGCATTAATGATATTACTCAAGCTTCCTCTTTTCATACTACAGGAGAATTTGCCTAATTCGTCACCTCAAGGGGATTAGAAAAAAGTGACGAATTAAGCAAACTGACGAATTACGCAAACAGGTGAAAACTCTGTCATAGTAACTCGTATACATACATAGTGCTCTTATTTGCAGTAAAATACAAGTTTATGACGTTATGGTCGAATACAACAATTAATTCCTCTGCTCTGTCTGGACTCCTCCAGTCAACCAAGCACCTTTTCAATATTTAATAAACGTTTCCCGCGTTCTCTCAATGGAGAGTTGGGTCGCGCTTCACACGTTGTGTATAAATTCGATAAACAAATTGCAAGGTGCAACAATTTTCAGATAAAGATCCTTAATTTGTTTGAATTCCCACACGTACTAGCTGCTTAGACATCTAAAGCGAAACTGCAAATGACGAATT
>JGI24158J21664_10012222_pt1 | contig 11386 bp, 8 predicted proteins | sample Ectturendosymbi3_FD_21664 | JGI IMG/M metagenome (IMG submission 21664)
CAATCAACCGCTACTGCAACTATCTGGGACGAACCTCAGACCAACTCCGAACCGCAGAGACAAAACCCGAATCTCACTACCACTCACTCACGCAACAGAATAAGCAAGTACGCACGAAATGGTACAGAGAAGAAACGCCAATCAAGCAATAACCGCAAGCAAACACGTGCGCATCCAATAATTGCACCACAACAGTGACAAGCTATTGTTTGGGGTGATAAGTAGTCTACCAGAACAAAGATATTATCATCATGCAGTGCGTTTATTCCACGTTCTACTGGCATTCCCATAGTTTTATCAAAAACAAAACACTGAAGGTGTTTAAATTTCACCAATTAAATGCTTCAGCGAGGAAATCATCCAAAATAAAGTTGTTTCTTTTTAGCTGTTACATGTTTTTCACTTAATTTTGCTGCATAGTCAGAACAAAAACAAAATTTCAAGCTTGAAAATGGAAAAATTAGGAAATGTTTACGACAAAACTTTAGCCTTTCAACAAAAGTCGATCCATACAATTTTGAACAAACATTGAAAAAACGGGTTAATCGACTTTTGAGCAACTTTGAAGTTTAAACGCTACAGCAATTTCGTATCCACTGTTAGGCATTTTTTCCTTATGAGCCACTGCCGCTTGCATTCAGTTGATGACCTTGCCAAAAAAAAGTTTGTCGAAAGGAATGAATGACTTTCACCTAAAGCTTTTTCTTTTTTGTTATATACAGCACGTCTTTCAAGCGACATCCAGTGCGCTCAACACAGAGGTCAACGCCTAGAAAACAGGACGGAAGCGATCATTTGCTGCAACTCGAGTTTTTCCAGGTTTAAACAGAATTGGCAACGAGAAGGAAGCCTTCTGACCGAGCTTCTTGTCACTCTTAAGAACTGGGATTGCCCGCAATTTGTGAACGAGTGTCAACAACCTTCGTACAACTTCACCGATTTCACGAGTCTCGTGTACGAGAACGCCTGCAACCAAACCGTTTTTCGGCGAAAATGCTTTTCTCGGTTACAAACAATTGTTTGGAAAAGGAACCTCAACCCGGGCGACTGGGGCAGCATAGTGCGGTCGCTGCTGAACCTAAACATGGAGGAAGATGAACTGACGGAGGCCTGTGTGCAAGTTGCTCTGTACGAAGCCGTGAGCGAATTCAGAGGCAGCGTCCACGGCTACTACCACGAAATCAAAAGAACTCTTCTCCCTTTCTGCGATTTTGTATGGTGCGGATTGGATGCGCAGAATGTGCACGATAATTGGACATCAGCTTGGATGTGCATGCCGCCTAGGTAAGTCAGAGATGACGATCTTTGCTGTAAGAATGAAAAACGTTTGCCGTAATTATTGATAAAGCCGGAAAAAATTAACTCACGGGCAGGAGCTGCCGCAATTAAACGTTTTGATAAAGTCAGGCATAAGTATTTAGGAGTTTTTCAATTTTTATAAAGTCGTTATAAATTTGTACAAGAGTTTTGTCGTTCTTGAAATATTTATGCACCGAAAAGTTTGTTGCTAATTTTTGAAGAGTCGATGTGAACGTCACTCTATAGCGAGTTTTGCTTTTCAGTTAAAAAGGGCAAAACTTGGCCAAAAATGATTTAATCTCTTAAATGTTTCCCTTCTGTAGCGAATATGCTCATATATTTGGGTGAACAGCAAATGTAATGCAAGAACTATGCAGTTTTGTTTTATATATACGTTAACTGAATGATACTTTTAGTAAACTACAGTATGAACAACTATGCATTAACCTGGCACAAGCATAGCTGTTTCTGGAACTAGGAAAATATAATTTTACTAATAAAATTGAATTCCTAAAAAAACTTAAAAATAGCACCTGCATAAAAGTATGAGACCCTCGTGTCTTCAACTCATTAAAACTACCACAGAAAGGTGCTGAAGAGATCTACAATGTAATATTTCCTTCATCGTAGTACGCACGTCTGCGATTTCCAGCATGGGAGTTATCGGTGGCTCAAATTTTCACAACCGAGTTTCAAACCGCGCTTTAAATGTTGCACATCTTGCAAAGTGTCAGGGTTAAATAAAGCATAGAAATCTCGAGTCAGAATGCTTGGTAACATCTGCGTCATTCGAGACCACTCAGACCAGTATCAACACTTAACAAAACAGGCCTCGAAACGAGTCTCCATTTTATTTTCACCAAAACTCATGTTTTTGTACTGCTGCTGTGACCTGTAAGTAACAGAAATACTGCAGTTTTGTAAGTTACGAACAAGACAATGTTTAAATGCTCCTGCGCGTTTTCATGCCCCGGTAAGTTTTTGATGTCACGATGAGCTCTTTTGCAAAGTCTCTCTCATGCGTTTTCTGTTTGCAGCATCTTTCAACTTGCGCGACTGTTTAATAAACAGAGCTTCCGAAAGAGCAGCACCGTTCCCTATATCTTTAGCCAATTGGATTAAAACAAAAAGCTAACTTTCAGTGAAATTACTATATCTGGACTATGACGAAAGCTACAAAGCTTTGCGCTACGCGTCAGAGAAACCTAGTGTCAAATCACAAGTGCATTGACAGGAAACAAAGCCGTATTCGTCATTTCCTGACAAACCTTCCTTAAAAAATTTGCCAGACCTATGAAAGCGTCAGAGTTCGGCATACTTCGTTTATAGTCACATGCTCACACACTCACGGTTATCACAGCTTCTCGGGTACAGTGGTTAGCTTTGCTGCTAGTTGATAGTTGCAAAATACTGACACAGCAAAAGGACGGGGTCAAGCAAAGCATGAAACTTCTGTTGTCCCAAACGTTTTTGGTCTTATGGTTCAAGCTGCTAAGAATTTTTGTTCACTCTCGTGGTGTGATCTTTGATTAAGCAAGTTACAAGCAATTCATTTTTTTCAGCTGCAGGAGCAACCTCATCGCTGTTATGGTTGTATGCTCGATACTGAGCCTGATATGTTTCTTAGAAAATGCGATGGTGATTTTTGTTTACACAAAGGATAAAGAGCTACGAGACAGTCAAGGTGTTTTCAAGCTGTCACTTGGGTTTTCCGACTTGATAGCGGCGGGAATAATCTACCCTACTTTTGCCAATAGCCTGTCGAAAGTCACCATGAGCAGAGAAATCATGGGAACGCCTTACAACGAAAGTGCAGTTGTAGGAGACAAGCAAAGGTTCGACTCATTACCTCGTTACCCCGGTGGAGATGCTTGGAGTCATTTCGATCAACCATATCTGGATTTTGTCGGATTTTTTACCTCTTTGCACTTGTCGGTGACGATTTTTACTTTCATAATGGCATCTGCCGATCGAATTTTATTTTACAAACGCTACCTAGCCTATTCGAAAGGTAACGCAAAGAAATTTGCTGTGTTGACCGTTCCTGCCACATGGTTGGCTGGTGTTGCCGTGGCAATACCGTCGCTTTTTGTGAACAGGTACACGTTGATTGCGTCTATTCTTGTCCTTTCCTCTGGCTCGACAGCATTGCTGTTTTACGTTGTCGCTTTTGGAATACCCATTATAACAATGTGGATCCTATCAACGGTCACCTTAGTACTGAACTTAAAAAAAGCGAGACGCATCAAAAGCGTGACCACTGGTAACGAACGGCTTATGCGTGATGTTTTGCAGGAGGACAGACATGCCAAAACGCTTTGCATCATGGTAGGCACTTTTTCCCTTAGTTTGATCCTTGGTTGCATTTCTGCAGTAGCGGCGTTAGTTTTAGGGGAGGACGAGAACGGTTTTCCAATAAACGAGAATAGGACGAGCGTCAAAATGTCCCTGGAGTTCGTTTCAATTGTTTTTCTCATTAGCAACAGTTTTTGGAACTTTTTTGTGCAATTTGCGAGAGATTCTAAATTCAGAAAAACTACTCTGGGTCTCTTTCTCTGCTCTTGTAGTGAAACCCAAATATCCCGAGAAGCCGGCATGGCCCCTATGGATTCGACTACCACATTAGACCCTGTGGATAAGTTTTCTCACAAAAAAATGTCTTCCGATCTTTCGACCACACAAATGTAAAAGCATTTGTAAGTTCATTTTCTGATGTTTGGAAGTGATATTCCTGAACGCCGTGTTGTGTTGCATATGAACAATGTTACAGATTGTCAGAAATAGCCTATTTCCTTTGAAAACACAGCTACTTTTAGAACATTCCACGGCAAACTTTGCTTGTTCCATTGATGTTAGCGAACAAGTTGATGCTGCGCATGTTTTTCAGGAAGTGAGGTCAAATTTTTTGCTGTTATATTTTTTTACCACAGCCAAGCACATTAAAACTGAAAGCACCAAGAACCGAGCCAGCGCACTAATGGCACCATTTTCTCTTGAAATGCTGCATTTAACTCCATCCGAATTTCTGTACAAACTTCCTGTACGTGCTGAAGAAACGAACCAGTGATGAGGTGCACAACTAAACAAACAACCATTCCCTGAAGCAAACTATAACAAACGATGATAAGGAGGAAACCCAGCCACCAAAACCGCGGTTCATCGCACACAGTGATGTAGGTTGAAAATTTTCAAGTTTAATCGCGAAAGTAATCGTCGATTACGGTTAAATTGGTCAATTGTCATTTTCAGCCAATTCAATCGATTACGATTACTCTAGAAACTATAATCGATTGCAACTGATTGCGATTAGGCCTACCGCATGTCCGGCGGCCGTATATCCTTACGCTGGTGGCAACGACGCCGCTGACCCTTACTCAATTTTTGATCCCAAACAATCGCCAGATTTTGAATCATGGCGATGGTACGTGGGCGCAAACCCTGACATGACATTCAGCCCCACATTCAATGGCGTATAATGTAGATAAGGGAAGTATTCGATGGCTTCCCTTGATCCCAACTTCGCCCCATCTTTACACTGACTCCATCTCTTATCCCACTTTCCACCAGGGACACTCTCTCACGATGGCACTTCCAACAAGCTGATTGGCCAATATTAACGGAAACCACGAACAAGAGGGTAAAACAACCTCCTTGCCAAATAAGAATAGTGTCAACAAAGCATACAAAACATTTATCTACGCACATAAGTCAGCTGGAAAAGATCGATTGTTCGACTTTTCAGGAAAAGCTACACCACAAACTGGGACAAGGACAGCTCCATATCATATATGAAACACAAAGCAACCAACACCTTTAATATATCTCCTTAATAAAAAAAACGACAGGTAGTTTAGATCGTAGATGGATGCCGTGCATTTGCATCAAATATTTTTCGCAAAAAGCTTGGCAGCATTAGTCTATTCACAGGTCGCACGCACAAAAAATGCCAAATCAATCCCAATGCAATTGCAAAGCAATCGTCCTGAACAAAATATTCCTCAGGAAAAACAAGACATTTCTCAGGTCTGTCCGCAACAACCTGAGAGTCTTCCGAAAACTCGACTGCAACTCAAAACCATCGTCTCAGCCTGCCATTCACTAACGCCGAACTGGAGCCCCACTGAAAGCCATTCAGTCACGTAAAGCCCCACGTCCTGGTGGTGTTCCTAATGAACTTCTCACAAACTGTGGAGTGAAGATACTGAATTGACTTCTAGCCTTCATAAATACGTGTCCAATCAACAAAGATATTCCCAAAATGTGGTTGCATGCCTTTTTGCTAATAGCAATTTGAACTCTGAAGTCTGACAAGTCACTGATGCCCAACAGTTGTCATAGAGAACCAAGGGTATTTACGCAAGTGAAGACGTTTTTGGCACCCCTATACGACTGCCCCCCAAAACGCCTGATTTGAATCCGCCACTGGTTACTGAGACGTTTTTTCATGTTTGTTTCTACCTCTATGGTTTATGTGCTTGAAATACCACTTCTGTGTTTTTTGCACGTATATATTTTCGAAAAACTTATTTAGTACTATAACTCCCAGGTGTTTCAATTTCAAGTCTGAGATATCAGTTTAGAATAAATAAAAACATGTGCATTACGCAATGAACCTGGATGCGTTCTTACTCCACACAACGGAGGTAATATTGTTCGATGATCGATAAAATACAATGTTGTAACCAGGGCAGAGATGATCACTGAGCTCGCGTTTTGCATCGGGCCAGGGAGCAGGAGTCAAAGATGTGTGTTCTACCAGGAGCCAATTCCTTGACTCAAGTTTATTTGGAAACTAGGTTATAATCCAATTTTTTAGAGGCCCTAATCGGCTTTCTATCGTTTCTGGTTCCAAAACTATGACTCAAAAACCAAAGTTTTGATTAAAAATCAAATCCCGCAAAAGTTAACCTTGGCCATTTTGGTTAAAGGCCATAACTCGCCAGCCGGCTGAGCTAGAGAGCTGTTTACCCTCTGAGATGCGGGGAGTCTCGTAGTTTTAGATTTTTAAAAATCGGAAAGTTTTGGATTTTTGTTTTTTGTGGGTGGCGTCATCATTGGCGTAAGTTTAGGATTTTTTGGATGACATCATCGGGCCTTGGGCCCCAACCGCAAGGGGCAGTCTTTGTTTCTTAGAAAAACTAGGCGAAAATACGCGTCTTTAGAGCCCTTGATTGGCTTTCTAACGTTTGTGGTTCAAAAGTATGACCAAAAAAACGAAAATTAATTAATTCCCTTTGGGAGGTTTAACTATTTTTTCAGATATCATACAGTGGTCGATAATTTCCGTGGTAGAGGACACCAAATTCGAGGATCTTTTGTTGCAGCGTCACAGATCAGATTTTAATTTCTTATTCAAATAGAATTACAACACAAACATGAAAAACAAAAGCACAATGGTTAGTGATATGATTATATAGTGATAATCGCTAACACAGTTTCATGAACTTTAGTTAAATCATACATTCGGTTAATGTACTGTTCGGCAGTGGAAGGCTTAAAGCACTTAAAGCAAACAAAACACTATTTTAAGTCATAGCAGATAAACAAGTGCACCCTCGCCTATCCACCAAGTACTCGTCGACTTAAGGTTTACGTGGGATAGTCAACTCTGCTACTGCAACTAGTGTTTATCAAGACCCCATATACTTGGACTAAAATGTTTGTAAAATTATTTTATAATTAGCTTTTCGGTTTAATCATCAACGTAACAATTCACAAAGAATAAGTATTTTTGTACAGGCAGAACCTGTCTAATTCGTCATCGTTTAATTCGTCATTTCGCTTAATTCATTACTTTTTCGTCGGTCCCGGCAGAATTCCTATCTTCTGTGTACATTTTTGTTCGTCTAATTCGCCATCGTCTAATTCGTCAATTTGCTCAATTCGTCACCTCTTTCTGTCCCTTAGAAACGTTTTGTTCGGCTAATACGTCATTTGCGGTTTTGCTTTTAATGTCTAAGCAGCTAGTACGTGTGGGAATTCAAACAACTTAAGGATCTTTGTCCGAGAATTGTTGCACCTCGCAATTTGTTTATCGAATTTATACACGAGGTGTGAAGCGCGATCCGACTCCACCTTGCGAGAATGCGGGGAGTCTTTGCAGTTTGTTAAAGATTTAATCGGTGCTAGATTAAATGGAGGAGTCCAGACAGAGTAGAGGAATTAATTGTATTCAACCATATCGTCATAAACCCCTGTACATAGGCATGCTTTTCCCCATTGTTTTTTGTTGTTGTTTTTATGCTTATTTTACCTGACGTTGATTTGATGCTTTTTATTACTTCTTGTAAAACGTTTTCAATTAAAATGTGGTTTGTGCTAGCAGCAGGGCTGGCTGAGAAATTGACCCAGGTGGTCTTTCGCCAACCCTTTGTGATTCAACATGTTAGAACACGATTTCTAAGCTGCGAAACGTGAAATTTCTTATTTTCATCACCATGCAATCAACTAGTGATCTTTGATGTTATTGTATTTCCTCTTGCTGCATTCGTGTTATTTCGTGATTTGAGTTGCAAAATTGCATGATTAAACCCAGGACCCGATTTAAGACAATCGGGGCTTCGGGATATTTTAACCATTGAGGCCCCTGTGACGTCATCATGTTCAGTCAACCATGGTACGCCCTTTTTGTGAAAAACTCTCTTAAGAATTTATGATGACCCAGCAGGTCAACTCCCCTGTTTATACGGATGTGAATCGATTTTCATCTATACAGAACTGTCAGCGCTCGCCCTACGAAGACTTTTGTTTAAATTCAAGTCTTGGAATGTAAGTACGACATGACATTACGATAAACTTGAAAGCTTTTAGGGCCTATACACAGCGTAAACTCGCCTGACAGTGTCTTACGCTGATCACATGATGAAAGAATAGACAAGATTGTTATTAAAAGTAGCCTACAGTATAATCAGCATCACGCCACTGAATCTAGCAATCTAGCTTGAACATTACGTGGCATTTTCATGTTTGAAGATTGTCAAAATGTTTAATCTTAACATTTGTTGAAAATGTTTTTAAATCATAGCTTGCAGGTCATTGATCAATAAGCTTATTGTTCACGCAAAACAATCAGATTATGAAATAGTCATGCTTTCGTGTTAACCTGTTAAGGCTTTTCACATATTTATGGTAAGCGAGTATGTAGTTACGGTAGGTAGGTAATTTATTGTCAAAACATCTTCCTTCGAGCTTTCCTGGCTGCGAATTCGTCAATGTCATCAAAATCCATAAGTCGCAGTTTATCATTCTCTACGCCAGTGGTGCTCAAACCTTTTGGCTCGTGGGTCACATTTGTCTTTCAGAAACCTTCGCGGGTCACAAGAATTAATAATCTCAAAAATTATCTTAAATGATTAAAGTGTTAACTTTTCTTTCCAATGAAAATAGTTTCGCGGGCCACTCCAGAGGGCCTTGCGGGCCACGGTTTAAGCACCACTGTTCTACGCAAAGAACACTCAGATCAGACAGCCGTTCTTGTAACATTGTTTAACGAAGCATACTTTTAATTCTTTCAGCTTCAAAAATGATCTCTCACCAGAACAGTTTGTGACCATCAAACGTAAGAACACTCTTAAAATTGTTTCCACGTTTGGAAAAATAGCTTGGATTTACATGCTTGATTATTTGGTACAACGCAAACAAGTTTGACAGCCCCGATACAGAAGGTGGAGTCTGCAAAGGGGTCAAAGTCAGTAAGCTGAAATTTGCCGACTCCGGAGTCGGAATCGGGGTCATCAAATTTTTCTGCCGACTTCCAAGCCCTGAGTTAAACTGACGTATCAGTAAATCAACGGATTCACAATTTGCAGTATTGTGGAACGAAATGTCACTTCGAGGTATTATTTTCGGCGGTGCGCCATGCCTCTGAAAGGGTGCAGCATGAGAACGATTATAAGGGAATTCCGCACTCTCCAAAGAGCTTGTCATTTCTTGAATCATTGTCTTAAAACTGTGTTGCGTCATATCATAGCGCAAAATTATTGCTGATAAGACCATATACCCAGAGTCTCTCAATCAATATAATATGGAGATTCTGATCTACCCACACAGTATAGCTAAATCAACGCCAAGGCGCTTGCGCTTTCCGCACAAACAACGATTTCGTTCGCCAATTTCAAATCACACAATCTGCAAAGTAGCACCAAAAACCGGAAACCAATGATTAAAACTCAGAAAATATTGATTGAAACCAAGCCCGTAACCAGCTTGGGACACCAGGTAGGGCGAAGAGTTTTTTGAGAGAGGCTCAAATTTTTTAAACATTGATGAATAGTTTTAAACTATGCCCAACACATTTTTCCAGGGGGTGACGAAAAAAATTTTAAGGGGGTTTCGACCCCCTGGTTACGGACCTGATTGAAACTCTGGCTTTTTCATCAAAAATAAGCTTCTGATAAATATGTTTTGCTACATTAGGCCTACATTGTGCCAGAACACGTTTAAGCTCAACTAATGTAAGCCTACAAATTCATCTTTAGTACAGTAGAATTTGCCTAATTCGACCATGTGGGCGAAGCCTACCCCCGTGGCCATGGGACTGTGTGGCACAATTTCAGCTTGCTTTTTAATGCAATTGACTCGGAAATCTCCTTAGCTTAGGTTACCCGATATGTCAAGCTCGCAAGATATGTCAAAGTTTCTGTTTATAAGCATGACAGGGCCCAAAATGGCACAACGCATTCAGGTAGTGTCTATTCTGCTTCATAGGCATAACATGTGCTGGGACTATTTCGCCTTCATTTGAACACAATTGGTTGAAGTGGTCATATGACAAGTACAATAGACAATGGCAGAGACAACTGGTTGGGTTTTAAGAGTTTATGATTAGGGTTTAGGATCAGGGCTTATGGTCAAGGTTTAGTGGATCAGTGTTTAGCGTTAGGGTTTAGCCTGCAGCTCACCTAATGCAGTGAATTCCAAACTGTGGTACGTGTACCACTAGTGGTACGCGAAGGCTTTCAAGGTGGTGCACGAATAGGCTTACTTTTTCTAGACAAATTATATTCACAGCTATAATTTTTATTGATCGGGTTCTGTTAATAAATTCCTGAATTTTTGTGAAGCCTACTTCCCTTGTTAACTTTGGAAATGGCCACAAAAATTCTGACAGGCATTTTGTTAATGTCGAAACTGTTTCCAAACTTTTGATCGAATGATATTTGGCACATTGACTTTGCCTGGAACAAGGTGGTATGTGCTGACAGTATGGGACCCACAAGTGGTACGTGATCAGAAAAATTTTGGGAACCACGGAAACAGGAATCAGATCGGATACGGATATAATTTTAAAAAACAGGATGGGATTGGATAGTGAAAATCCACTATTCGATCATCTCTGTAGCCCAGTGGTTTCCAACCTTTTTTTGCGGTGGCCCACTTGTCGCTTTCAGCAGAACGTCGTGGCCCACCATCACAGAACAATAAAAAAATCTACTCTAAGTCTTCATTTAAGTACAAATATGAGCAAACAAAATGAGGACTTAACGATAATACATCGAATTTTATTTAATTTTAGCATCAGCAACACTAGCACTGGAAGACTGCGAGATAAGCATCAGAGTGATTTTTACTCTTGTGTGAATGTGTGATGTTTTCGACCAGATTCAATTCTTGGCTACGTTGTGGAAAGAGCGCATCTGAGATAAGAAGCCTTCTAGAAAAAAATTGAGTCTGTTTTGATTTTTTGTTTTCACGTGCAGAAGAGTAGAGAATCCACATTCACATAAATATGTGCTGGGGAAGAGAAGTAACTTTTTGACCATCGTCATTCTGGCAGAACACGCAGCACCGAAAACACGCAGTGTTTCTCTGGAAAAAACGCAAACACCAATGATGAGCCTGAAATAATTGTTCATGTTATTTCACATCTACAAGTGTCGCAGATTCCGAAAATCAAATCAAAATAGGGCACCGGAACTTGGAATTCCAGCAGAATGACAAAATTCCAAGGCCAGTTGTCGAAACGTCACTCAAACAAGAAAAACTTGAAAAGCGGTCAAAATCAACCAAATGCTATATTCATTTTCATAACTTTCCGGAATCATCGGCAAAAAATTTTAATGTTGTTTCACATCTACAAGTGTCGCAG
>JGI24158J21664_10012223_pt1 | contig 11385 bp, 7 predicted proteins | sample Ectturendosymbi3_FD_21664 | JGI IMG/M metagenome (IMG submission 21664)
TTGAAACCGCGTCGCATCGTAATTGCACTCTTCAAGTGACTTTAGAATTTGAACAGCTTCTCTACAGGGAGGAAATGGGAGTTTGTTCTTACACTGCAAAGCACTTTGTTGATTTCAGTCAAGATCATTAACCAGTCTATTCTCTGCAGTACAATAAAAACGAGTGTCAAATATGAGGATTCACAGCATTTCGTAAGTACAAATCTACGAACAGTGGGTAGCTACTGCAATTCACCAAATTGCAACTGTAACCTATTCCACAAACTTCTATGCCATATTTTATGCTACTCCATGTGTTCCATTATGAACAGAGGAAATCATAGCCACATAACTGGGATACAAAGTTCGAAGTGTAGCCTATACTGAAGTCATCCACTTCCAATATTAGCTTACATATTTGGCACAGAGGTTGAATCACTCTACTATACCAAGGTGTAATGAAACCCTAATAAATCAGTATTGGGGTAGGTTCATAGTCCTTCAGTCCAACATCTGATATCTTGTAACCTACCGAATAATCTTCCAGTTTGCTCAACCGATTCAATTTTGCTGATGTTTTCCTAACTAGGTGTAGTCAGCCTGCAGGCAAAACTATTAAATAAATAAATCCGTCATTTTTGCTACATATTAGCTTGAATAGACTAATCTGTTCCACGGTAGTGGTTTTAGCATCAAACAAGTACAGAAAAGGTTGCACAAGACTTAATACCAACCACCCGACCTCTTTTCCGCTCGAATCCCTTGTTATCGGGATTCCCAACCTACCTCTACAAGTTGGATTCGCTGAATCGGGTATGGCTGAAAACATGAGCGCTTAAGCAGCTTGGTGAGACACTCACGGTCGTGCTTGAGTGATTTATGGGATCCCCAATCCAACGTGAACCCGATAACAGTGCAGTGCAAAGAGGGTAAACGACATCAACACCTTCGGCGCCGGTGGATTCAAACGTCCAGAACCCTTTTTTGCATTCGGGTATTCAAGGTGCATCAACATGCATTGAAACGAATTCTTACTAAACATACATTTTGCATTACTGCAGTAGGTAGATCATCTTAACTTTTTCATTTTATTTTCATTCGATATGTAGCTCGTATGCTGGAAAGTGTGAGCACCCCTGCGGTACAGTATTACGGATTGCTGCGACTAGTCAGTTTGATCGATAGTGTTGGTGAGCAATGCATTGTCCAATAAAACAAACAATATCCCGTTACGAAGAAATCGTTGTTCGGCTCAATCGCGAAAATGACCGAATGATTTCGATATTTCAACAACGGCGTTGACTACAGTTTCGAAAAACAAAGACAAAAGTAAGTTTTCACTTTTTCCTATCAGACTATACGCGAAAACACGATAGAACAAGCTAATCCCAATTAAAGAACACTTTTTTAACCCTTGCCAGGCTTTGGCGTTGAACTAAGAAGCCATTTTAGGAACGCTTCATTGCATTTTGGCTAGAACGACACTTGTCCTCCGGCCCCATGAAGTGGCGGTGTAGGGTAGTTCTACTGTGTGTCACGTTGATAGACAATTAATTGCAACGTATACGACCGACTACATCAAGATACACGTCGCACTGCGTACATAGAAAGCACTGAAGATCTGCTGTGTGATCAAAATTTTTTTCGAGCCGGAATACCGTTGCAACTCCAAACTTCTGTTTTCAGAAGTTGCTTCAAAATGGTTCGTTAAATTTAACCAGATCCAAACAGTTGCCGCTTAATGAACGAAATCAATCGTTGGAAACACTTTAATTTTCTGCCACGTCAACATCACCAACTGAAGATTCAGCACACTATCCCATAGTTTGTTCTGAAATGGGTGATGACTACGTAAATATCTTTGACGACATAATAGAAACAAACTCGGCAGTCACGGTTCGGTAAAAGAAGTGAGGCATCCGAATTTAGCATGTGTGCAGGTTTCGAGACAACACTAAGAGAAGTTGTCAAGCTTTAAGACGACAGATGGCTTCAAATAGCATTTGAAGTGGGCGCACTTTTACCGATTCCTAGTGGATTTTGACCAAAAACAGTGGTTTTCCTCTAGTATTTAAGAGTGTAATATGCAGGACCTTTCTTAAACAGTGACATGCGACTTCCTAGGTGCGCCTTTGAATAGTGCTGAAGAGCAGTTTGCTGTTTAACTGATTTTACGTATGATATGCACTGCATTTGTTAGTTGCCTCTTGAAGCTGTGCCCGTCATGCTGAGAACCGGTCGACCGTCGACCAGCCAAGTTCGTTTCCCAGAAATTTTTCACAAGCTTGTATGTTAACTGCAGCAAATAACGCTTCAAAGAATACTGCTGATTTTGAATGAGAAAAGTTAACTCAAAATCTTTTATACAGAAGCGCCGAGCAGCAACACATGCGCTACACAAGAATGAAAGCGGTCCATGTCGCGGCACTAACGTATTTTGGTAGCTAGCTACGCTTTCGTTTTGCACTTTTTTAATATGGTAGCATTGCAGATAGCAAAGAAATGATGAACAGGAAGATTGGGCGGCAAAAGAAACAACAAAAATTATTAATTTGAAGAGCTGAAAGCAATGTTTCGATTATTGATTTGCATAACACGATTATTGAATTGCAGATTGTTGTTACCACCCTTCATGTGTCCTAGTCAAAAACATACAACGCTATACACACTTGCTAGCATAATCTTGTAAAAAAGCATATGCAGCGAGGGAACAGAACTGTGGTGCATATTATAAGTTACACCTGGCTCCATTCATGGTTTTCTGCCTAACATCACTGATAACTTCATTGGGTAACCAAACTTTAAACCAACTTGCATGCCTTTATCAGTCTGTTTTGCGGATATCTAGTCAGTGCAAGACACTGAACGCATTGAAAAGATCAAAGACTTCACATCTAACAGCAGTTATGAGACAGACACGACTTTGTTTTGCTGACAGTAGATCAATGATTGAGAAATTTGACGAAACAACTTTGTTTCACCACAGACAAAATTCTTGGCATTTTTTCTGAAGCAGCTTGGAAGACCATTTTACTTGTTAAAAACGATTGCTTACATGTATACTTTGTAAATCATATCAATGGCCTTGGTAGTAAGGCAACTTGATCATGAAGCTTACCGTAAGGTTGTCTCGCAGCAACTGCATGATCAGCGTGCTGTCCTTGTATGACTGTTCAGGCAATTTATCCAAGTCAGCTATGGCATCATCAAATGCCTGAAAAAATACCAATGCAAGTCATGTAAACCAGAGCATTCTGAGAAGACATCACATAATATAATCAGATTTGTAAAAATCGCGATTTTTTGAGATCTTGCTTCCCGAGTTTGTGCCCTTGTCTCAGTTTTCTTGATGGGTTGACAAACTTGGGAACAAGTCCGATATCAAAACGGCATCAGTTTAACATGCAACCTAGATCTTTGACTATGATGATAAAAAGAAACACAAAGCACTAAAAAGTCACTTCACTCTGACTTGCCTTTTTCGCTAATTCACATGCTTTTTGAGAATCGCCTTTAATTTCGTAATGAAAGACAGAGAAGTTGAGTGCCAGACCAAGTCTGATTGGATGTGTAGGATCCAAGTGCTCTTCACACACTTTAGACGCTTGTTCATAAGCTTCTTGTGAGTCTTTAACATTTGCTGCACAATAAAAGAATATTGCATCAGCAATTTTCAGCCTATTTTTGAAAAATCACTACTAAAAGAGCAACAAAAATGTAACATTGCAAAATATCGTTATCCATCAAGTAACATTTTTGAGCATATATTTGAGTTCAATTTCTTTGTTGCATGTGTTTTGAAATGATNTTGGCATTCTTGCGTCATTTCCCAATCCTCAAAACGTTTCAATCAAAACATGCTTTGAAAACATTCCTAGGATTACAGTGAAACATTAGTATTCAAAGAGATAACTAAGTCGTCTCAGAAGCACTGCGGACTTATTGAAAATGTACCAAGAAAGTTCGCAGTTTCAATAGCTTACCCAAAAATGTCTGATATGAATGAACAGTATGTAAAATTCATATTTGTAAAAAATACAAAATAAAAAACCTTGGTTACTCACTTTTTTTCGAGTCGCCACATGCAACTTCTGCAATGTATCGTTTGTAATCACCTTTCATTTTCAAGTAGAACACCTTACTTTCGCTATCTGCAGACGAGTTTTCATCCTTTATTAGATGTTTGTCCAACAGCTCAAGGACATCTTCACAGATGTCATTTAGCTCTTTTTCAATCTGCAAATTACCACCAGTAAGTAGTAAAGCAACTCAAAGTTCTTGAAATGACACAGAAACTGGAATTATGCCACATACGAAGTTATCTTGTATTTCTAACTTCATGAAACCATTGATGGCCTTGCCAACCTTTTCCCAACTCCTAAAACACTTACTAAACAACCAAGCTACACAAGGAGTATTTCTACTTAACCTTTATTTTTGTCAACATGCAGAGGCATTTCTGGGACCATATTCGAAAACCCTGCAACTTTTGCAGGTCGCACAGGCACTTTTCCAAGCTTTAAGTGTTTAACCCAAACATTTAATTATCTGTATCAGACAAAAATCCGCAAGTTTATCACCAAGCTAGAGCTTACTAACACCATGTGTCTGTATCAGTTGTGGAAGGTTGCCTGCACTTGCTGCCATTGTTCTTTTGCTTGCTTTGGACTGTGTAATGCAGTTGTGAACATGTTTATGTCTGAAAACTGCTGTGTACTGTTCTTTGAGATTAGGCAGACAGTTAGTTAACACCTTCTCGGTGTGGATTTATGCATATACGCTTCATTCAAGCGAATGCACCGGGTGTGGATTGACGTATTTATATGCCAACACTTTTTTCATGTTTTTTTGCAACAAAAAGTTTCACAAAAGTTTTTCATACCTAGGCACATTAATCCTGAAAATTTCATCCATTGACCAATAGGCTTTTGAGTTATGAAGTTTTGCATCAAATATCTTGCTAGGCCTAGGCCACAAGACTCAGTTGTTTCATAAAACACAGTAACCTTTTTCATACTCATTTGTTTGCAAGGAAAATTTATAATACTGTTCTCCATACCTCCCTGCACAACCCTTGAAAATTTCAGGTAACATGAGCAAGAACGTCTTCAGTTATAAACTTCGTTATCCAGCAATATTTATGCAAAACACTTCAGGGTAACTCTTTTTGTACCAGTGTTTTTGCTAAGAAAATTTCGATAAATGTCCTTGATACCTATGTGCACCACTCTTAAAATTTTAAGTATTTCTGATGAAAACCTTCAGAGTTACGTGCATTCAGATCGAAACTACTCAGGAATGTATGTTGCACAACTTTATCCTATTCAGCAGGGTTGAGAAGTTATTTAAAGCACCATGACTTTTTTGGAACAAGTTGGTTTGCAACAAAAATTTAGAATAATGGTTTTCTAACACTTATGCATCTTTCCTGGATAGTTGAGTTCAACTCATCAAGAAATTTAAGTTATTTATTTTTGAATCAAATGACCAGACTGGTTTGAGAGCACATCAGACTGCCGTTGCTGCATGCGGCTAACAATGCGCTTATATACCTACAGAATTTGGGGTTAGTAAGTTGTTGGGTAAAACACAATACCTTCTCATGCTTGGTTTATCGCAAGGTCCAAATTTAACGCAAATGTTTTGAAAATGCATTTATTGAAAATGTGAGGTCAATCAGAAATGTACTTAGAGTTATTCAATTTTGAGTCTAGCTGTTGGGTAAAAACAACCCAAAAACATCCCACACCCACTGAATAATCACACAGAATTCATACCACAGCGAAGGTGTAAAAAAAAGCTGTTGTTTAATTAGTTTAATCTGCAATTCATAGCTAGAGTAAATTGCAGATTAAACTAATTAACCACCGCTGGAGGTTGCAGTTGCAGTGTTGATTTTAGCATCTTGACCAGAGGTGGTAACTTCTTTTTCTGGCCATCCCAATGGGGACGAGAGATAGACTGATACATCAGCCAGGTCAATATTGATATCGGCCAAAATGCCACATTTATTGGCGTCAGTAGGTGTTGACAAAATACTGTTTATTCCTCATAGGTGCAGAAAACTTGCGCAAGATTGCACAACGAACCAAGTACAGACGGTTATCTTGCAGCAACGCTAGCAGATGCGTTTTCATAAACAAGCAGACAAAATGAACCATGGAGCACATGTTAGTCATCGCAGCCGAAACAAAAGCATCAATAATCAAATTAATTAAAAATCAAAGCAAAATATTGAAATTGCTGCGATTTGAAAAATTTTAGCGTGAAAATCCTGATTTATGATGTTTTTGAAAAAAGTTAAGCATATACACAACATTTTTGATAATGAAGCAGAAAACAATATTTAAAAATTTTGGAAATATCAGTTATCTGTCCATGAATGGCTGATATATTGATATCTGCCCCAAAAAAGCCATATCAGGTCAATCTCTGTAATCGGGACAGTTGTAGTCAGCACCATGGCTTTCAACACCATGCTTGCAGCGCACTTTACACCTCTTTGAAGTCAAATATGGGATTAGGTGATACAGATCTACAAATGAAAACAACCTTTCTACCGTATTTACTCGATTGCAAGCTGGGCTTGATTTTTCTCATCATTTCGTGTAGCCTACCTTTTTTACTTGGCATTTTGAAAGGTCTAGATCAGGGGTGCACAACCTTTTGCTATTTCTGGCCACATTACTTTTATTTATGAAGTACGGCTGCCAATGAGTTCGAGTTATATTTATGAGATTCTGCCAAGTACCAACCAACACAGAACACATTCAAACATAAATTGCATATACATTCTCTAACTCTTTGTGACATCACCATCCAGATTGTTACGCATCGTGTTGACTGATTTTCTTGCCTTGCGTTTGTTTTGCATCAATATATGCCAGCATGACTGAAGCTCTACCCCCAAAAATTGACATATGAAACACTATAAATCAGTGCAATTTTTATCAAATTTTAGAACGTCAAGACTGCTAGCACAAACGTAAAGCCTATTGAAGACTTCCTGTTGACGGTTCTGGTTGTCACCATGCATATGTTTGAAATAAATGACTTCTAAACAGAAACAATTGTCTGCTTGGATGCAGGTAAGGAGTTATGGAAACCCAGGCAAAGTCTAATTTTAGCTGGGCTTGCACTTTCTCCATCATGTTTAGCTCCTTGTGGAACTGGGCAAACGATGATAGATACTGGTTGCAACCCAGTACCCTGCGGAACTGTTGAACATGTAGCAGACCGCAGACCCTTCAAAAGTGTAACCTGATTAACTACCCAATAATTCGGCCTTCAACTTGAAACCATGATAGAATATTATGAAACTATTGAGGGGTGCCCAACGAGACAACCTGTTTAACAGGTTTTTGTCGGTGTCCCAGCGCTCTAACTTTATGCCATGCAATTGTCCAATGTTTGCACCAGTAACTCAGATACCAACTTCCTCTAAAAAAAAACTGACAATCTGAATTTGGGGCCAAGATCAAAAAATTATCGAACTGGTTAAAATCACATCACAGTCGTGATCTTGAGCAAAACCAGCTTAAGGTAGCTGGTGAAGTATTACTTTATACTTCTGATCTTTTCCATTTGGAATTTCCATACTTTTTCAATACCTAAGGGACATTCTGGCCAAATTCAATACTTTTTCAAGGTCTGGAAACATTTTGAAATTCAATACTTTCAATACCATGTGGGAATCCTGATTATAGCCAATAGGTTTTTAATGGGATTGAGGTCAGATGAGTCACCAGACCATTTTAACGCTGCAATGTTATTGTCAGTAAAAATTTCTTTACTTTTTTAACTCTTTGGCGTCCGCTTTTTCGGGGATTTTCGGAAAAAACACTTGAACACACGTGGCTTTGCGCAGGAATTTCTCCGGTCCAGCATGCTCTACAGACCCGGTAAAAGTCTCAAAAGACGCGGCAAGTCTTCTAGTCTGCACTCGGAAGAAAAATTTTTTGCTTGGGGGGTGCTGTTTTTTTGTGAGTGACGTCATAAGTGGAGGACTTTTAGGCCACCTTGGCCCACTTTGCCTGGCTCTGGGCGCCAACCGTTGGGTGGTAGTATTTTGAAGTTTTCACTGGAAACTAGGCTACAATCTGAGTCTTTTGATACTTTGGATGACCTGCTGAGGTTTCGGGTTCAAACGTTGTGATGTAAGTTTGTAAAAATATTTGACTAATTAGCTAATTAATTTATTGGTTTATTTTATATCGTAACTATTGAACCAAAAATGCTAAAAAGTCGATCAAAGGCTAAAAAAACTTGGACTTGAACCTAGTTTCAAATGAAAACTTCAGCGAAAAACTTTGGCCTAGCGGTTGGGCCCTAGGCCAGGCAACACGCCCTAAAACTACTTCACTTATGATGTCAGTCACAAAAAACCTGCAACCCCCAACCAAAAAATGTTTTTGAGTGCAATCTACTAGACTGGCCGATCCGTTTGAGCCCTTGAACAACTCGCTAGTGCAACTGACAGAGGAGCTAGGGCGTTGGTAAGGCAACCGAAAACTGCCGTTTTTTAGGCCAAAATCGTAGTATGAATATATCGAAGTGTTAAAATAATGACAGGGTGCTAAATTTGTTGAAAAGTGCCCTCACCATCAGAAAATTCCCTTTGCATATCTGGGATCAATCTTGTTGGAGAACTTCAATTTACTGGTCAATTTTCATTCTTTGCTGGACATGGAAGAGCAGCCCAACACTTTTGTAGCTAAAGCATCTGTATTCTTCATTCACACACTCTTACTGTGTATGTAGTTTTCATTGCTGAGCCTATTGTACCAATTAGAATATTTGCAGAAGTTTAAACATCAATTAAAATGAAACATATAAAACAAAACCACTTCCTGAAAAATGCAAGGAGACTAGTTTTATTTAACAGCATATGATTTTCTTAAGAACATTAGACATGAAACAATATGATTATAAAATATGAGCATAAGATGTCATCCTTCAGAAAACACACCTTTTCTTTGTAACTTTTCACCATATTGCACTTGCTTTCACTTCCTTCAGTTTTTTGTTCAATAGATGTAATAACTCTCCATGATGAGCGCCGAGCACCAACCACATTTTTGTAGGCAACAGAAAGAAGATTTCTTTCCTGTTTATATAAAAGTTTAAGCTTTGAGTCCAATTTTCAGGTTCAACATCATCATGCACAGCTTGTATCACGCTTAACACTTTGAGAGCCGGCGTACGATATATTCGTACCTAGATTTCATCCTTATACCAATAGTTTTTTTGGTTGGCTTACCAATGCCATATTGTGCTAGAGAGCTATTCAATGGCTCAAACAGATCAGCCAGTCTTCTAGTCTACAATCGAAACATTTTTTGGTTGGGGGTTGCAGATTTTTTGTGAGTGACGTCATAAGTGTAGTTTCTGGGACATTTTGGCTGATGTACCAGAGTTACACTTGTGCAAAGCTGCATGCGAAATGACTGTTTTGGCGCAAAATCCTCAAAACAGGCCATACACGAAAGTGTTAAACAGTATTGCCATAACAAATACATCTCTTGGAAAATGTGTTTCACAAATAATGAGAAAACCAAAACTTGACATGCACAAACTATGGTATTTGCATGGCAACTTGTGTGCTATGCAATGAATAGTATGTCAGACAAACCATGAATAAATTTTCAAAGGGATGGTCAGCGCACCGCAGTAATTAGAACAGACCTAATTGCAAAAATGACAAAAACAAGTGGCCTTGTCGCAGCACTATGCTTGGTTTCATGATGTAAATAAACCACCTATACATGAAGCTAACATTGTCACTTTTGTTGAACAACCAAATTTTCACTCCTTGAATATCTGCGAAGATAAATGGTACAACCAGCTTGATACACAAATTAATATTCACAGCATGATCCTCCCNCACGCGAGATAAAAGTTCTTGTTTCGCTTCTGCACTGACCGTTGATGTGTTTTGATTATCGCAGCCTGTGTGCTATAGGGTCAGTCCACCAGTATGCGGATGTAAACACCAAAATTTCACTGAATTAGCTATTTCTCAACAAATACTAGGGATGGGCATTTAGGAATACCAAATCCAAAATGCTTATTTAACACTTTGGTGTTTGGCCAAAATCGTGGATTTCAGAAAAAAACACCAAAATACACGTGGCTTTGCGTGGAAATTTCTCTAGTCTGTAAGTTCTACCGACCTGGTCAAAAGCTCAAAGATGTGGCAAGTATTGTAGCTTGCACTCAAAAAAAATTTTGTTTGGGGGGTGCGGATTTTTTGTGAGTGACGTCATAAGTGGAGGACTTTCAGGCCACCTTGGCCTACTTCACCTGGCCCTGGGCTCAAACCATTAGATGGTAGTATTTCGCTGAAAATTTTATTGGAAACTAGGCTACAATCCTAGTCTTTTGATACTTTGAATGACCTGCTGGGGTTTCAGGTTCAAAAGTTATGGCCTAAAGTAATAAAAATATTTGACTAATTAGCTAATTATTTAATTTCTTTATTTTAGATAACTTTTGAACCAGAAAGGCTAGAAAGTCAATCAAAGGCCCAAAAGACTCAGACTCAGCCTAGTTTCTAAAAAAAGTTCAGTGAAATACTTTAGTTGGGCTGAGCCAAAATGGCTAAGCACTACTTCACTTATGACGTCACTCAAAAAGTCTGCAACCCCCAACCAAAAAAATGTTTTTTCGAGTGCAGACTGGAAGATTGGCCTATCCGTTTTTTTCGAGTGCAATCTACTAGACTGGCCGATCCGTTTGAGCCCTTGAACAGCTCTCTAGCGCAATCGGCAGAGGAGCTGCTGGGGGGGGAACTGCTGTTTTTCAGGCCGAAATCCAAGTACGAATATACCGTAGGCCGGCTCTCAACGTGTTAATTAGGCAAATAAATACATAAAATAAATTTGGCAATAACACAGACATAATAAAATTTGAAATACCTGTTTTTGCGTACATGAAAGATTTTGTTCATTTAAAATATACTGAACAGTACAAAGAAATATAAATTTAAACCTGGAGTTACTGAAGTGAAATGGTTGATAAGAATGACATCATAAATCCAAAAAATGTGTTTAGTGAATTGTATCGAACTTCTATCATCACTTTAACTATTAAATCAAAAATATTTTTAGTTTCTTTCCATTCAAAGTGTTTTTTAATGCAATATGGGTTCAAGGATTCTGACTGGAATTTTTGCATTAGAGGTTGTGTTCACTGACCTGTGACGACTGCTGCGACTACCCAAAATTACAATTTTTTTGTGATTATGTTCCTTGCGTCTTGCTGAGATGTAGAAGGTTTATTGGAATCTGATGTGAAATATTTCACTCATGAAGAAAACTGTAAAAGAGTGGAAAAATGGAAACACTTTTGCAACCAAAATCCAATGCATTTAGATACAACAGCATGTGCATCCAATGCATTTAGATA
>JGI24158J21664_10012224_pt1 | contig 11384 bp, 10 predicted proteins | sample Ectturendosymbi3_FD_21664 | JGI IMG/M metagenome (IMG submission 21664)
CCATGTACTGTAATTACGGGAAAAGAAAATGCTTGTAAAGATTAGAATTGTATTATATCGATGTTTCTGATGAGTTTTAACATCTATTTTGTGTTTGGTTATGCATGTTCTATGTGTATATATGTCTAAGACTGCTATCTGGCTTTTTTTGGAACAAGATCTGGATTTTTTTAGTGAAGACAGGTTGTCAACCCTGACGTGAAGCTAGCCCATATGCCCAGAAGTCAGACTTACACCTGATTAACGTATTTTGTGCTGTGATTGTTGTCAAAAACTGTATTATGGCTAGCTCAGGAAGTCTTCTCGTATTTTGTACTGCATAGCAGCAAAATACCTTTGGTGGTTACGACCAAAGTTACACATTTGCGCAGCCTGCTGTTCAGACAGCCAGATAGAGTTAATAGTGTAGTTAGAAGAGTTTATTTAGCAATCACTGCTAAGCTTGTCCTAACCGACTAGTGCAGTTAGTGGAATATGGATGTTAACCATGTTGCGTCCACGTAGGCCCCCTTGGTCTATATTTGTTAACATTTATAGTCTATTTGAGATACAAAATGTTATTGATCCAAGCATGTGCCATGCACCAGTAGATTAACAAGTTTAGACATCAGAAAAGTTTATACACGCGGATTTCGGCNAGTTAAAAGCACGATGTGCATGCTTTTCAAGCAAAATTCAATNAAGCGCNAGTGAAAGAAAACTTTCATCGCGGCGCATTGCTTTGATCGGCCTCAGGTTTGTTCCTTCAGTAACAGTGTTTTCATAACTGAACTATAGGCTTGATTCTGATTTCCTTCCAATTTTTGTTAACATTTGCATTTCATTACAACATCTCGTCGTTAATTAAATGGCAATGATTAAAATCCAATTCCTTTTGTTAAGTTTTATTCTCAAGACACGTCTTAAATGAAGTTTATCCTAACGTATTAATTGCACTTCGGATTATGCTAAACTGCCCCGATACTGTTGCCAGCGCTGAAAGGCGTTTCAGCAAACTGAAGCTGGTCAAAATCTTCAACAGGTCTCGTATGAAAGATAGCAGACTATCCTTATTAACCATGTTGTCAATCGAAGCTTCATGTGTGCGCTCTCTAGAATTGGATGGTGTTATAAAAGCTTTTTCATGCCAAAAGACTCGTTCCAAGCCATTTTGATACTACTTTATAATGTGACATTGTTTATGATATTTTCATGGTTATTCTTATGTAATATTTTTCATGTGTGGTGTTGCGCCATTATACAGTGATTTCTTTTCTTTTGCTGTATGACTCCGGTCCATTTCTTTTCTTTTGCTGTAACGAATTGCTCAAAAAATTCCGTTTTGGACTTACTGCATTTGTTGTGTTGTTTACTCAGGCAGTGCCCTGAATCTACTCCCATGCCCCGTCATTAAATCAAGCATTTGGTGCTTAGAAGAAAAGCAGAATTCATTTAGGAGTTAATTACAAAGATTCAGGTCTGTGGTGGGTCTTACAACAAATCATGAGTCTACCTTACCCAGTCACAAGTCACTGATGGGAATCAATTTCAGTAGGATATGTTACATGAAAACGTGAATTTCCACTTTAAAGCCATTTACCAATTGAAGCTAGTTACATCACCCGACAAGTATTTTCTGTTTTTGTGGAATAACTTATATGAGTTTTTGGGAACCAATTATTGCATACCCAAACGGTGGTCAATGGGCCCCCTTCAGCTAAGTTTTCCCCCCCTGGCTCAAACCTCTAGTTACGCCACTGCAGAGGCCTGGTTGGGTTGGTAACAATGCTTGTCATCGACAACGATTAGACCGTTTTCAGAAGTCATTGGGCTTTATCTCTTACAAACATATGTTGCACACCGACACAAACACAAATTTGACAAGTCGCTTTGATCAAACTTGTTAAAGCTTCGCAGCTTTGCAACACGTTTTAGGTAAACGACATGAACATAACAACATAAAACCTTGCCAAGACAGCACGCTAAGCCCAAAACATGCTGAAGACCTGCCATCAACTACAAAAGATTCGCAAAAACTTGAACTACCCTATTTGTATACAAGTAACATTTGAAGTAACTGATAAAAAAGACTCATCTTTTTGTTTCAGTCTAATTTTGAACTTGATAAACTACATCATGACTCTGAATGAAAGCATTGGACGAGTACCGATTGATATTGTTTGGGCCCAGACCAGTGTCAATGTGTTGGAAGCCTAAGCAATTTTTTATCATGCTGAATTAAGGAAATCTCTGTATCCTCATTTTTCTACTCGAAGGCTGTACTATGACTAACGCAACTGCTAATTCATGACTTAATAAGCAAGTAGGCCTATTGTATAAAACATTTTATGGACCGCGAAAGCGACTTAAGTGGCTATTGAGGAAATTTTCAGCGATACCTCGCCGGCCGATTGCGTTAGAGCAGTGGTTCTCTAAGTGGTTGATATCGACCACAGGGGGGTCAATTAGACAATCCAAGGGATCGATAATAGTCACGGGGGCGAATGGGGGTCACTGAAGTCTAAATGGCCCCTAGGATATAAGCATATTTTCGGATTGTGTGTTATTTTATCATGCACTTCAAGCAAAAAGTACTCAAATTTATTTTGACACATACTTTCCTTGTATTAGTGACTGTTTGAGGCGCCGTGCATCTGCACTCAATGGACGGGTGAGCGCTGAGTGGAGCAGATGTCCAGGCTCCATGGCATGGTGTGCTAGAAACAATATGACTTCATTGCGACGAAGCTTAGCAGGTTGGATGCCTGCGAGGATTGGAAGGTTGTCCGCTGGTGTAGGACGCAGACATCCAATCACAATTCACAAGACGTCGTTGATGGCGGGGTCAGCAAGGCGGGTATGAGCACTGCGGCACCAGACAGGCGCGCAGTACTCTGCGGTTGAATGCACCAGGGCTAGGGTGGCTGTTCGCAACGTTGTTGCTCCAACACCTCAGCCGGAGCCAGCAAGCCGCCTCAAGAGCGCGACGCGTGATGTCAGCTTCTTGTGAAGTGACACAAGGTGTCGGCGATACGTGAGCGACCCATCCAACGTTACTCCGAGGCAGGGCCGCAACCAGCGAAAAATTTCGGGGGGGCAAAGTCACTTTTGGCAACGATTATGACGTCATCGATGTGCACTTAACCATGATGCAACTTTTTTGCTATGATCAGCTTACCAACATTGCTGGAGGAACCTTTTTCATAGCGGCCATGGGCGTCCGCAGGGGGGACAAAATGGGCATTTGCTCCCCCTGCTAATTGGCATGCGAACCAAACATGTCTAGAGCGCCTGAAGTCAACAGTTTAATTCCGATATTAATTGAATTAATTCTTGCAGTAACACTTTCTTTGCCGGTATGACACTCACACTGCACAAGAGCCAGCTTCACTGTTTTGGTATCATGCCGTGATGAGTTGCTTACGGTTCACTCATGTCCGCTCATTTGCCTGCAGAGGCAGGCTGCGAAACTTGGGAAAGAATTGTTCTACTATTGAACTTTATTGTGTGGCAATAACATGCCAACAACAATTCTTCAAAGGCTCACTTAAAGTTGCGGCAATAGGTGTTTTGCCGCCTGTCACTATTGAACGCAGGCATCTTGGCATGTAATGCAGCGAGATAGTTAATGCTGATAGCAGCAAGCCAAATATTTTATACTGTGTGAAAAGAAGCAAGGACGCCGGAAAGCAGGAAAGTGACACGGGCATATCCCTCTGGTTTTTCAAAAGGGAGCGGAGGTGCCTTTTTCATTACAGTATTGTGGGCAATTTCATGGTTTGTCAAGATCAAATTGAAACAAATTTATTGCAGCTATTTACGCAACAAGAAAATTCAGGATCGTTTTCAATCATTTCTGTTAGTGTTTTTGAGATCAATATTGGTGCTGAACAGAAACAAAAATATTGGTAAGGATTTGCTTGTTTTTTATAAGTTTCCTTTCCCCCCAACTTTTACACTGCTCCCCCTGCCCTACCCTTGTTTTGGCGTGCCTGAAAAGAAGCATGAGTGAAAAAGCATTGCTGCCAACAAAGCGCAAATTTTGAAACCAATGCTCCCTCTAAGTTACGAAAATGCTACAAACTCAACTGATTTGTAGTATTTAACATTCAAAAGGTTTGTTTGGGGAGGGGCATGCTCACCAAAGCCCCCACCGTGGCGATGGGATTGAGCACCACCAGACCATTTGGGCAGTGAAATATCATTCTTGCGCACCTACACTATTCCAAAACATTGTGAAAACATTAAAACAAAGAGAACCTATTTGAATCATGTGTGTATCTTGTTCGTATTTTGGAAAAATTTTATACTTATTCTAATAATTTACAAGTTTTGTAATTTTCAGAAGTCTGCTAATTCAGTCTTAAGAAGTAGGATATTCATGCTCACTAAAACAAACATTTACTCAGTGTAAATTTTCTTAGAGGGAACTCTGTTTGCAACTGTTGCCGTAACATTAGGAATTTTCTTTATGGCGCAGAAAGGGTAAAGCGTTTTTCTTAAGTCACTTTGCGTTGCATCGTCAGCAACCTGAAAGCTGAAACTGACAAAGAAAATGTCGTATTTGCCCCCCGAAAAAATTTCTGCGGACGCCCACTGGGAGGCACAAGTGCGCGTCAAGAAAACGTGGGAGATTTTTTTCATTAAACAATTTACTTAATGGACCGAATACTGATTGTGTTGCTGAACATATTTAAGCAAATTTCGAAATGTAAAAGAGGGGACCTAGTCCCTTGCGGCTGCCACACCTGCCTACTAATTAAAAGAGAGGAAATGATGACAAATTCAGAAAAGCGTAAGCTCCATCACGATTATTACCAATCCTATATACTATTTTGCAAATAGCTCAAAAGCTTTTTGGTAACAATTTAGCAGTAGTCTTTTTGAAGTTTTCAGATGTAAAACCAATAAATCAATCAACCCTAGACATCAGTTAATATAAAAAAAACAGAAAAGTAGATGACATATTATACAAATAACACAGTGAAAAACAATCACACAGATCAAAAAATTGCACATGATTGAAGGTAGCTGCTGTATGTGCCTACTAGAAAATCAACTAACTGCTAGATTGAAAATTATGCAGCTAACAGTGAGAAAATCCTGCTAGATTTAGCAGCAAATCAGCTACAATTGCCACTCTGTGTAGCAGTAGCCTCGATTGGTAGTAGGGATGTAGTGGGGCAGGAACGCGTGGGAACGGCCTTCCCACACCTTTTTCATGTTTTGTTTTAAAATGAGTTTAAAGCTGTTTTAAAATGGCTAGATTTTTGGGAACATTCCCAGCTTCCCTCACCTTTTCTGTTAGCACTACATCCCTGATTGGTAGCATGTGGATTCCTGCTCTGTGAGGTCACATTTACAACCACAAAGTCACTTTCATGAAACGGACGGTTTCACGCAGAACCGTCGCCAGAAAGTCGTCACTAGAGAAGCTTTGCGTTTGTGCGGGGGGCTTTGCGTTTGCGTTGAGGGGGGCTTGACATTCCAAGTTGACAAAAGTTGCATTGATTTATAACGTTTCATATTTCAATTTGGGGGGCCTTGGAGCTTTATTTTGGGGGGATAAGCCCACCAAAGCCCCGTGGCCACGGGACTGGTTTCACTTCACAACGAACGCCTCACAGCTTGTCTCCGGTTCTGTACTGGGAGTTTTCGGAAGCATGGTACATTGATTGGTTAATAGTTTATCCAATACGACGCAGCACGTATGTGACAAAGTTGTCTTGAGAACTACACGTAGAGGCAACGCAGTCTCGAGAAATAACTTCTCATGTGAAGTACGTGAACGTCATCATGTTTGCAAAAATTTCGGGGGGGGGCAATTGCCCGGTTTGCCCGTTCCTGGTTGAGGCCCTGCACTGTTATATGTATGCACAAAAAATGTGGAAAGATTTAAGTTGAGTAGATAAACTCAAGAAAATCACTGAAAAATCTTTGAAAAAATCAACTGATATGACCTTTATTTTCAGTTGAAGCTATTTATCTTATTTGATGACATGAATCTATATACCGATTTTCACTGCTCAGCATGGATGGCGTATTAAATTGAAAATCGCACTTTCATTTTAAAGTTTCACTGTCACTGTTTTACATCAGTGATTGTGAACAAAATCTTCTCATAAATGCTTTATCACTTGTTTTGGAATAATAGAGCAACTGATCAATTCTTCGAACTAACGCTTCGGTAGTTCGACCTCTTGTATCGTCTTTTTTTGTTCATTCTTACGTTACCGTTTATTCCAGTCTTCCATCACAGTTGCTGTCCGGCCAACTAGTCTTGAGTGTTAAAAAATGATTGGGGCTTCCAGAATACTTTTTAATACTTTGTTTTGTTAGTACTACAACATTTCCTGATACAGTTTGCGCTGAAACGTCCCTTACAACAGTTCCAAGTTACAAGGGGCTTTTCAGCGCTAACGTTCCAATTCGAACAGCCACCTTTCCGAACTCAAATAACATTTGGATGTAGAACGCTGAGCAAAATAAAAAAGATATAAAACACTGAAAACAAAAATACACCTTTAGGCAAGAGATCGGTTTGAAACCGCTGCAGCTAATGACTTCAAAAGAACTTTTCGCAACAACAGAATTAAAAAAAACTGAATTTAGATAATTGACGAATCGTTTGCTCCAGCTGTGATTTAAGGCGCTTTTGCAAGAATCTTCACCGTACTAAACAAGTGATTAATTCCGGTTCTGATTGCTGAAACTTGCGAAATGATTGATGGATTTGCTGAAAATGATGACGAGAGTAATTAAAAAACATCAGGCTTTTTTTGCTCGCACCAGGTTTTGCTCGAAAGAAGTTTCCATGGCAATCGATTTCTAAACCATGACCAGTTGACTCTTCGAAGCGAAAAGGAAATTCGACAAAAATGTTTGGGAGAGGTTCAATCTCCTCCATCTGGCAATACAAAATCTTAACTGGAAGCAGTGGTGTACAAGAACCACACATTTCTCAATAAACATGAAAAATACTTAGACCGCTACTGCCATTGTTTTTTTACAGCTTCTTTTTTCTACAATAGTTTTCAATGGACGTTTTGCGGCTGCTTCGGTGTTGTGATGCATAATCTTTGACAAACCCTTGTGCTTCAGGCTGTAAATATTTTTTGATAAATTATTCTTAGACGCTTAGCGCAATGAGCGAATCGTTGAACAAATAACGTTTCTTAGGTTGATGGTTTCGTTTCCTAATTAAAAGTCATTTGGTTGAAGTGTTTCAATATTTTTTCATCTTGTCATTGCTGATTTTCTGTGACCTTTACAGCTATGCAATGGAAAATATGTGGATCCAAGCGTTTTGATACAGCATCACACCAATCTTTCCCATTCGTTGAGCTCAAAATTACGTCAGAATCTGCGTGAATCTGTCATCACCAATGCATGCGTTGACCGGTTGCAACAGCAACTTCAACCACCTTTCCACAAAATCAAGACAGACAACGAAAGCAACAAGGGTGTCTGGGCGAGGGTAGTTGATACAGTTTCGCAAATAGTTGCCCCCGTCGTAAAGGTCTTCAGAGCGTTCAAAAAGCTTTTTTGATATTCTGGTCGTCTTTCGTAGTTTTTCACAAATTACTAACAAACTTTCTCATTCAATTGTCCACATGTTATTCTTTTCATGTTAATTGTCAAAAGTTCCTAATTGGAGCTGCTTAAGTTTTTTCTCTCAGAATTCGAAACATTTACATGAGTTCAATTATTCGACGGCAGTTGCACCATCTGCTCTATTCGTTCCATTTGACTTAAAGCAATTTCATGGTAACTGACCGATCGTACGGTCACATAGGTACTGTCTTTGTTAAAACAATATTTACAAGTGATGCGAAGATCTTTTTGGTACTTTCGAAGACAGCGAACTCAGATTTACTGTCACCTCCTGTCAAGTGCTTTGTATTTTTCTTGTTCATATGCCTCAATGCCTGAGTGTAGATTTTGCGTGTTTTTTACGTAGTAAGCTTGCATGGACTTAACGTTTGCTTGATGTTTCAATTGTATCAGCGCAGTCTGATTACTTCGTTTTCGATATATTCCTTACATGCTTGCGGTGCTTGACCTTACGGTGATTTTTGAAAAGTTTTTATTAAATGTGGGAAAAAAGAACAAAAAGTTACAATCCGACCATAGAAACATGTTTTCCGGAATGCACATTGCGTTGAGATAGTCTTTTTCAATTAGATAAAATGAATGGAAAAGACGTTTTTGTTGATGCGTTTTGGAAAATTCCAAACCGGACCAGGTGCTGAATCACTGCGATTACATTCAGGAAGTGGCAAGGTTTATTTTATTTTTTTGTATGTGTGTAAATATACGAAGTGGCCAACATGCAGGCCGTGGGCGGTTCAAACAGATTAGTAGCAAAGCCTGCAGGGGTCACATAATCACACTGTTGAGCAAACACAAATGGTCAGGATGGCACACAATTATCTATATATTGCCTGATTAATGTAGAATCTATTCGCGAACGCTGAAAAATTTTTGTTTTGTTTCGCAATGTAAAGGTTCCAAATGACACTCACGTGACTCTGTAGTTGGTCCGTTTTTCGTACTGCTAGAAAGCATTCCGTTCAGCATTTCATAGAAATCCAAGAAATAAAAAATGCTAACAACTCTCTAGGTGACTGCATTTCTGTGCGCAGTTATTCCGGGAGCTGCATTCCCAGAACCCTCAATTAGCCTTAAATAGCTATTAAAACAAACACACTTATGAGTTGGAAACAAGCTACGAATTTGTAAAAATATTTCCGACTTGCTACGATTTACGAATGATTCAAGTTTACCAATCACGGTTGCTATAGCAATAAGCCATTAACTTGTATGAACGCCAAAAACTGTGAACATTTTGCTTTCCTTCGCAACCGGCCTCTCGCGGATAGGGTTCCGCTCTGGCGCCACCACCTGGCCGCGTTTTCAAAATTTGCGGCAGCGTCATCGATGATCGCTCAGCCAGGGACAAGGCCTGCTCTGCCAGTCGTTGGGGAGGTTTCCACGATAATCAATCATTCGCACGGAAACAATGCATCAAGGGCACGGAGCACTCAGCTCTTGCAAACGCAAACAGCCACACAAACCCTCACCCTGGATTCTTTAATAAGAAATATCTGCACGAGACAAACACAACATAGCGCCAGTAAAGTCGCAGTGCGTTGAATGGCCAGGCTCTCGCTACGCTGGAGACTTGTAATACACAAGTTCGCATTTAAGACGCGCTGTCCTGACTGCAAAGCACGCGGCAGCTCCATCATGGTTCACTGCGTTTGCAGTTCTTCTCCACTCAGGGGCATTCCCTCAACCAGGTGAGCCTGACAAAGAATGATCTTCGCAATGGTTCATACTTTGCTTCTGCAGTTACTTGACAAGTTTAGATCCTTGCTCTCGAGAACAACTTTAAACCAACAGACATTTTCATGAAACGCATCCTCGGTTTATCTTTTCATTATATTATCGCTGTTGCGCAGTAGCCATCAGTCAAATCGTCCTACGCCGGCACCATCAATAATGCCCGATGTATCAGTGTGGGGACTTCCCCAATAAATCGCAACCATAGCAACACATCGACGTTGAACACTCGCATGCGACTGAGATGTCACGTGGGCGGAGCATGAGCACAGCAACCAATCAAATCACAGCATCACCGAAACAAGAAGCTACTGACAATCGCCAGGGATAGCTACCCACTCTATTCGCACTTAACATCCGACAAGGATTACTTTCAAAGTCAACCTTGAAACGTCTCACAACCAAAGCCCGATGTTCCTTTCAATGTAAAACGGGCTCATGATCTTACGATAAGAAACTTTATGCTGCTGGTTAAACGCGCGCGGTTTTTGACGCTGGACGCGGATGTCCAGGGACTTGGTGTCGATCATAACGCAGGTGGTGGACACTTCAATGCACCGGGTTAGCTTTGAACATCAACATCGGGAAGGGTGGGGTGTGGTTGGGATAGGTGCTGGACAGTCAGGTGTGAACATTTGTTTGCTGGTCACGTTTATAAGTTTCGATGATTCCGAGAACAACTACTGCAACATTCACAAAACATGTCCAACCAGGCCCGTAACCAGCATGGGACACTAGGTGGGGCGAAGTATTTTCTGAGAAGGGCCCAAATTTTTGAACTATGTCCAACTCTTTTTTCCAGTGGGTGCTTCACCCCCTTAGTTACGGGCCTGCGTCCACTATGAAACAGCATCAGATAGAATGGCGGTTGTTTTGCTCACGCAGGTTTAGACAAGATCGGGCTTTTATTGATTATTTTTTAACCAGCTGCAGAAACTTTCGGATCAAACTACAAAACGATCTCAATGCTGGCTGTGCTTCTAATCACGAAACTGGTCTTTGACTGTGACCTCATAATCAGAGACCACGTTGTAGAATGTTTGTGACGTGAAGCATCATTTAAAACGTTGCCAAGCAATAAGAACAATACACTTATAAACTTACTTCTAAGACACGCGGTTATTTAAGATTACCACCGCGACTGTGCCATTCACAGAAGCGAAAACGTCCGAAATTTAAGACTAATCTTCACGATAGACATATTGTGGAAGCAGCATGCCCTGGGTGCAGTGCACTGCAAACAGCTGCAGCAAGCTTTCCAACACATAACAACGAGCCAGAAAACAGTTTCTCGGGATGACCGGCATGAGACAAGTACCATGGTCTCTGTGAACCTGGGCAACGTTGCGAGCGAACCGTGTCTCTCAAATTCCAGCAGCTTCAATCTTTCAGCTCCGTTCATCAACTTGTAATAAAATCTGACGTCCTTCGTCTTCAAAGCTTCATTGCAAAATGAGAGCGACCTGAAAAATGACAAGTTGACCATTAATCGCTGCCATTCAGCAATCACTGTTGTTACGACAGATCTGGTGGAGATGGGCGATTATTTTTTTAAAAACCGATACGATGTTAGTGCCTGGCTGAAAGCGGTGCCAACTTTCTATTTGGTGCCCACCACTGACCAGGAGAGCCAGGTTTCTTACAACATCACAGATGAACTGACACAGTCACCGTTTAAGTTTGCGCTGATATCAGTTATGACATGAAGCAGCGGATTGCTTTCTTGAAAATGTACTGGGATCAATAATTACCTTCCTGAAAAAATCTCTTACACGATGCTCTTCACAATGCCCAGTTCCACTCCTCGTCAAGCAACGGTGAGAAAGAGGCGGATACTAACTTATCGTTTATGGAAGTGTTGCGTTACAAAAGAATGTTAAAAAACAAGAAAAACCTAATCTATTTCTTTTTTCAAGGACGAAATTCCGCAAAAAAAGAACTTTTCGCAAAGTACGAATTAAAAAAAAAACAATTCCATAAAATTCCCAAGTATTTTTGTTGCCCAGCTGTCTTCATGACAACCAAAACGCTGTCAACGCACAATGATGAACCCCACACAC
>JGI24158J21664_10012226_pt1 | contig 11384 bp, 7 predicted proteins | sample Ectturendosymbi3_FD_21664 | JGI IMG/M metagenome (IMG submission 21664)
GGCATGTTTAGGCCTTTTTGCCCAAGTTTTCTGGCACTGGGCCAGAAAATGAGCCATTTTTTGCTCCCAACATGCTACGAACTGATGGCAACCCAATGAGCCATTTTTTTGCTCAAGATTTGTTTGCAAACTGGGCTATGTTCGAGTCTTTAGAGCCCTTGATTAGCTTTCTACATATCTGAAGCCAAAATTATGGCTTAAAAGCTCAATTTTTGACAAAAATGAAAATGTCACACGAAAGGTATGATTTGTCCCCTCAGGGCAAATTTTGGCTAGCCACAACTCAGCAGCAGATTCATTGAGCTAGAGAGCTGTCCAAACCCTCTAAAGACTAGTGAAGTGTTGTAGTGTAGAACTAAAATTTTTCGTTTTGGGTTCGTGGTTTTTGTTCGGTGACGTCATGACTGGGGCAGGTTTTGCAGTTTTTTTGGATGTTTTGCGTTTTTTTGGAATTCTTGATATGCGCTTTATTTGAAATTGTGCAGTGGGTCTCCTTTAGGACGATGATGAATGCTTTGTTCTTACAGGCTAGCTGCTCAATAACGCTGATCTTGTTTGCGGTGAACCCTCGGTGTTAAGCTGGAGTATGCTGGGTCGTGGGTCGCTGCTGCCGTGCATTGCGCCAGGTGTTTCTCTACCCAGCCCACGCTGACCACATCCAGCACGGGTAGCAGTTGTTACTCTCGTAGTGAGGTTTGATTGACGTTTGTGGCAATGTCGTACAGGGAAGGCCACTTGAAGGCACCTGTCATCCTCCCTAGGTTGCTAATGAAATAGTAATGGACATGTGAAAAACATGTCTTTTATTTGCTATGTCAAAAATGATATTTATCATGAAAATCACTTTGTAACACGTGAAATGATTTTCTGTTCATTCTCTTAGTTTTTTCGTAACAAGCCATGTTTTACCATAAATCGTTTTCTGGGCAGTAGTTTCGACGCATTACGCACTTTTTTCGTTTAAATATTTGCACAAATAATGGTTGCAATTGAGCTTTCCTGCAACATGCAGTCATAAATGACAACTGCACGTACAGATTTTATGTACGCGCTTGCTCACACTAAGCTACCTATTTTGCCAGGACATTTGATTATGAACAATTTATAAGCCTCTGTTAAACGATCTGCATCTTCATCCATCTTTTTATCCTCTCATTTCAATTGTCTTATGGTTTTTGCAAATCCCAATTTTTCTCCCACATGTGACGTTTTGTATGGCGGTGGTCGAATGCAGTAATTACTGGTGCCTTGTCTCAGTGTTCATTCCTCTTCACTATCCCTTGCGCGTACCATCTAACCCCAACCCTGAGAAGCGTTCTATATAAGCATTGTACGCTTGTATCCCTTTAACTCAAGGTTGGAAATTGGGGAACCTGCGGCTGTCCAGTCAAATGTGAACCGGGTGCAGAGGTGTGACAAGGGGGGAACAATTCCTCTGGCGCCAAATCACTGGGGGGTCCTCACTAGCGCAAGCGCGATATCCATGAAGAAGAGGGCAAATATATAATTATCTGCATCAACTAATACGAAATCTTTGCCATCAACATATTCAACAGCTCACAGTCTATCACAGATTTTTTCGTGACTTTAGCCAAGCGACGTTGTCAATAAGTTTTTCGCAATTTAGTGTACGGCCGTAACATCACATTCTAACGCACGACCGCCAGACAATGCAGACCTCCGAAGAAAAGCAGTGTTGTCATTCTTATCTGGCGTAACAAGCAATATTATCGTGTTGTTACTGTACTGATAAGTCTTGACGCTTGCATTTTCGCTCGTTTCAAAGTAAGTTGTGAAGTTATGCTTCAGCGCAATTTCGCAAATTTATGTCGTCAAAAGAAGGNGTTGCGCTGGGCCCCTAAAAGCGCTGGGCCCTCGGTCATGGCCTTTGCGTAAATCCGTCACNGCCAAGAACAGCGTAAACGCCTTCGCACCGGTGTCGAACATTTCCGCTCCTGCTTACCCAAGTGGGGCATGGACCCTACTGCGGATTGTGAGTGTGGCGCAGAGAAACAGGCCGTTGACCATGTTGTCCTTCAATGTCCAATCCATCGACCTTCCAATGGAACGCATATGGCCTGATGGTTCTGCATGACCAGACAATCGAATGGCTTCTGAACACCTGTCCCGAGATCTCGTATACGGTCCAGCAGTGTATTGGAAGAACTCGCACCCTTTCAAGGACCGCAAAGCCACAATAGTGGTTGTACTTTAGTCCAGTCAGAACTTTCCGACCGAGAGAGCTAGAGAGCTGTTCAAACCACTACGGATTCGGGCAGTGTTCATGTTTAGATTAAAGAGAATTTTATTTGTTTTGGGTTTGAGGTTTCTTGTGGTGACGTCGCAATAGAGGCATGTTTTCTTACCTTTTTGGCTGAAGTTACCTGGCTCTGCGCACCAACTCAGCGAACTATTTTTTTGTCTAAATTTGATTTGGAATCTGGGTTATCATCCGAGTCTGTAGAGCCCTTGATTTGCTTGCTAGCTTATCTGGAGCCACACTTATGGGTCGAAAACCAAAAATTGAGCAACAATTCTACTCTCACAATCACTGACCCTGGGTATATTATACCCATAGCCATAACTGACCATAACTCGCCAGCAGATTGAGTTAGAGAGCTGTTCAAACCCTGTAAAGATGGAAAAGTCTTGTAGTTTGCAATTAAAAAAAATATTTTAGTTTTGGATGTCGGGCTTTCTGTTGATGTTTACATAATTGCCGGAGGTTTATGCATATTTTGTTTAAATTTGGATCATCCCCAAGGAGCCGACTTCGTGGTTCAAGATTTTATTGGATTCTAGAATGTAATACGAGTCTTTAGGGGTTTTGATGGACTTGTACCGTTTTTGGTTCTGAAATGGTGGCCATACTTCCGAAAACTAATTAGGGAAATCCTCCAACTTCCTCCGGAATTTCCTGAAATATTTGGAATTATTTTGGCATAACTTTGGAAACAGAAATGCTAGAAAAACAATCAAGGGCTCTAAAGACTCATGTTATAGCCTAGAATCAAATAAAACGTTCAGCCACGAAATCGGCACATTCGATCGGCGATGACGTTATAAAAAAAACGCAAAAAAACTCATGACGTCATCTACCAAAAATCCCAAACCCAAAACGAAACATCTTTGTTATTCTAAACTACAACACCTCACGCGTCTTTAGAGCGTTTGAACTGCTTTCTGGCTCAAAATACTGTACTGCCGAGTAATGCCTAGCCAAAGTTTGGCCTTAGAGTAAAAATTATGTCTTTATGACATTTTTTCATTTTTGTCAAAAACTGGGTTTTTGAACCATAATCATGGCTCCAGATTTGCCAGAAAGTCAATCAAGGGCTTTTACAACGCTGATCACAGCCTCGTTTCAAAAAAAAATCTGAGCCAAAAAATGTCTCGTTAGGTTGGCGCCCAGCACCAAGTAAAGTTGGCAAAAAGGCAAAAACATGCCCCTATTGTGACTTCAACCACAAAAAAACGAAATCGACAACTTTTTTAAAATTTAATCTGGAAGACTTCCCGAATCTGGGGAGGGTTTGAACTCTATCTAGCTCTACCGGTAGGCAAGATATGACTGGACAAATTACAGCCACTATTGTGGCTTTCCATGCACAAACACGGATTTCATTTAACGCCAGCGCCGGCCACTACAGTGGCCGGCACTTTTTTGGCCATAACTTGCCAGTTGCTAGAGAAGTGTTCAAATCATCTACGGATTCGGCACGACGTCTAGTTTCGACTAAAAAAAAACATTTTCAGTTTTGCGTTTGGGGTTTTCTTGGGGGACGTCACAAGTGGGGGTATTTTTGCGTTTTTGTGGTCAACTTTACCCGGCCCTGGGCGCCAATCCAACGCGCCAACTTTTGGCTGAAAGTTTGTTTGGAACCTAGACTATCATCCGAGTCTTTAGAGCCCTTGGTTGGCTTTCTAACATATCTGGAGCCAAAATTATGACCCCAAAAACAAAAATTGGTCAACATTTCTTCCCCCACAAAGACTATCCTGGGGTTCATTACACCCATAATGTATATGACTATAACTCGCTGCCAGAATATGCTAGAGAGTTGTTCAAGCCCTCTAAAGACGCATGAAGTCTTAATATAGACTGAAAAAAATTAAGCTTGAGATGTCGGTATTTTTGTTGATGTTTACATAATGAGAGGATGTTTATGCATATTTTTTTACATTTGGATGACGTCATCATCACCTGGGAGTTGACCAATGAAGCCGATTTCGTGGCTGAAAGTGTTTTTTGGATTCTAGGCTAGAATACGAGTCTTTTGAGGGTTTGGTGTACTTTCTAGTGTTTCTGGTTCAAAAGTAATGGAAAAATAATACGAAATTAATTAGGGAAATCCCGAGTAATCCCCTAGGGAATTCTTGAAAAAATTGGGTCTTTTGGCCATAACTTTGGCACAAGAAATGCTAGGATGTCGATCGAGCGCTCTGAAGACTCGTATTTCAACGTAGAATCCAAACAAACTTTTAGCCACTAAATCGGCTGATTGTCTAGGCGATGACGTCATGAAAGAAAAACCAAGAAAAGCAAAACATACCCCAACCGTGACGACATCCACCAAAAACCCCAAAAACAAATGTTGAAAGTTTATTTTTTCAGTTTGAACCACGAGGCTTCACGAGTCTTTCGAGGATTTGAATAGCTCTCTAGCATATGCTGCTGGCGAGTTATCGCTGGTCGAGATAGCCATTAGTGGGCGACTCACGTTTTTTTCTGCAATTTTTATATTTTTGTTGAAAATGGGGTTTTTGACCCATAATTCTGGTTACAGATATGTTGGAAGGTCAATCAAGGGCTCTAAAGACGTGGGTGATCGCCTAGTTTACAAAAACATTTTGAGCCAAAAAATGGCTCATTGGATTAGCGCCCAGGGACAGGTAAAGTTGGTAAAAGAATCGAAAATATGCCCTCATTGTGACGTCATCAACAGAAATAAAAATGTTTAAATCAAAACTAGAAGACTTGCCAAATCTGTAGGTGGTTTGAACATCTGTCCAGCTATAGCGACTAGCGATTTATGGCCAAAACAGTGCCGGCCACTGTTGTGGCCGGTGCGGACGTTAAAGGGTTTAAAGGAGCTTACAATGAAGTACTGTCGACCGAGATAGTATTTCAATGGTTTGAGACTTGAGTAAAGTTAGGTTAGATCTGTTGAATGCAGCATACAGTAAATGTACACCGCGAGCTTGTAGCTTGAAGTATGTGTAAAAGCATCAACTTTCACTTCAATACTTACAAAACGATCCACACAAAATGGAATGACACATGCTCGAAACCACCAACTGCATCCTATGATGTGAAGGGACAACATGCTAATAGCGGTTGTTGGTCGTTGCTGTCTAATTATCTGTTAATATGGTTGATGTATGCAAAACTTTGCACCACGGACATTTATTTCACTTAGGTAACATTCAGGGCTTGACGACGTGAACAGGAACTTTTGACCATTTTTCTTTACGAGCTTGTATCATTTTGATATCCGATATATTGATGAATCTAGGCAAATATCAGTGCACGTGGTTACGAAATTTTAGTTTTAAGGTTACCATCACGTGTTTTTCGCAGACGTCATCCACAGTTAAATCTGATGCCACGTGCTTGACAAGTACAAGCCATTGGTAGATGTGGTACCATACTCACCTGTGGTGCTGTAGGCTATTGCGTTGTTTCCATGCAGTTGATCGCAGCAGCAAAAATTTATTCGCATTGTTCCATTTTTTTCTGCTTCGTCTGTCGTGCATTCATGCTTTTGTCACAGCAGATTGCATAGCTATGCTATCCTCGTGCAAACGGTGGCTGTACGCGGTTCATTTCCGGCTGCTTGTTAATGGTAGCAACACTATGTTCCTTTTATCGTTTTATCGTGTTTTCTTACTACAATCAAGGAATTCAACCAGAGTATCGGCTGAGAATATAGCTGACAAACAACATATGCTTGATAAAAGCAGTCAACTAACAAAGAAGCGGTGCGAGATATCCTGGTTTTGGCGCAACGTGGCTATCTCATTCTTACAGATCGTTTGCAATAGGAAACGAACTGCAAAAAGGGCTAGAACTGACTCCGTAAGTGCGAGCGTATTGTTTCACTCGCTGCCGTCTTGTCTCACTGTTATCGTCAACTGCTAAACTGTGTTGCACTATATTCGAAGTACGTACGACACCACCAGGGGAAGGGACGCCGGGGCAACGGTAGGGCAGGGGGGACAGTAAAAAGGTTGAAGGCAATGAAAATCATACAGAGCAAAAATATGGTTACCCATTATGCTTGTCTCTGTTCAGGAACAACGTTGACTTCAAATATAATACCAGAAATTGTAAAAAAACATTCTGAATTTTCTGGGTGTGCGAACAGCTTCAACAAATTTGTTTCAAATCGAACTTGATAAACCATGAAATTTCCTTATACACTGTTATGAAAAGGCACCATCGCCCCCCTCTTTAAAGGGAAGGGATAAAACCTTCCCGCCATGCCGCGGTTCTCCGGCGTCCCTCTCTACAGTACATAGAAACGCACAATCTAATTATGTCTGCATTAAAAAGATACTGAGATTTTACGAGTTAAAAATATATGGAAAGCATTGAAGAAAAAGGTATCAATTCACCTTGGATTCATTAAATGATTGTTCCACGCAAGAAATCAACATATGTGTTTGGTTCAACATACCTCACACACTTTAAGCAAAAATCGCGATTTACACGTTGTATGCAACAGCATCTTATACTGAAATACAAATGGTGCAATAGGAAACTGAATTTTCGTTTTTTTTTATCTTCGCATGCATAGCTAGTAATCCAACCTAAGAAAAAAAAGTTTGTTATCATTGCACCAGCAGCTTCGGTGGCGGAATTATTCACCAACCCAAGCAATGACGGTAATGTTGGTGGCCAGCAACAAACATCAGGCAGCCATCCAATAAGGTCAAACAGTACAACAACAACAAAAAAAACAAACATCACTTGACCACGATTTTAAATCGAACAACTCAACGTATTTTGCCTTCGTCAGGGTTGAAACCATTTTCTGCCTCAAAACCTTTTACGTCACTTATCTTCACATCATACAGTATTTCATTTGGATTTTAGTTGCTGAACGGTGTGTTTATTTGCCAGACCAGGGTAGCATGTGCAGTTTAGTAACCAGGTTCTGCCATAAATGTGTAAGAATGTCTACTAGCAAGATTTGGCACCACTAGCGAAACAGCTTTCTACAAATAAGACAAGCATGCTTTAATACAGGGTGTCCCAGAAGTCGCGCACCATGCAGATTTTTATGAAAATTCATATAAATAGCAATTGTATTGATCACAATCATAACAGATGCTCAAATTGTTCACCCTCTGCATTGACACATGCATCAATTCTCTTTATGAAACTGTCTTTTACTTTGTAGAGGGTTTCAGTGTTGAAAATTATTGTACGGTGCGCGACGCCTGGGACACCCTGTATATCATTTTGTACAGCAGTGACCACCACAGTTTATTTTTAACTCCGTCTGCTCGATTCGATTATAATGGAAGTCAAAAATTTTCCTTCATACATTTGTTGTTTTGCAACTAATCCAGAAAACAATTCTTCATTTCAAATTGTAGCATTTACAAAACTGGTCTTGTTACAGTTCTTCAAGCAAATGTCTTGACCTCGTCAATCCGATTTAACAGAAGCTGCAGGATTACACATAAAATATTAATAGGTCTGAAGCGTATCCTTTACCTGATATTGAACCCAACAAACTTGAAATGAACAAAAATACAGTCATGATCGCAAAAGTAATATTTCAACCTATTTCAACCTTATTTTAGTATTTCAGCAATGTTTTTCAACTCACTTTTTATTGCACTTCCAACTAGCTTTTGAAGTAAAGAAGATATTTAGCGCTGAATGATATTTTTGAATTAAGGACTAAATTGATGTAACCGTATGTTATGGTAACCGGATATTTCAGGCCTGCACTACAAACGGCTCGCGAAAGCTTTTCATACCGCCCGCGAGAGTTTTCTCAATTGTACAAAATGTTGCCAAAGCTAGACATTGAATAAGTGATTGTCGTTCCAGAATTTCTTCCATACTACAACGAAATCTTTACATTGAGATGAAATAGACTTTTGCGGCCCGCAGCAAATTTATGTTGATAATTTGGCCCTTCGAGCTTCCTGAGTTGTGCAGGCCTGGGATAAGTGATGCAGTTGGTTGAGCACGCGCCACCACAGCTGATAGGCTGGGCTCAATTCCTGGCTGGGTCATACCGAACACTTGAAAAACGGCATTTGCGGCTTGTCCAGTTTTGTGCTTCGCTCAGAGCAGTGTACGTCAATATTTCAAACGTGTTACATGCATTATGCTTAGGATCCATTGGAAATTGACATTGTGTTGTGGAGCACCATACTGTGTTATTGTATCCCGGCCATGTTACTTAAATGATGTTGATACGCTGTACGGTAGCGTTGCATGTCATAAACTTAACTTCATCAATATTGACGTTGTTGCACATCCAGTGCTGTATAACTTGTCATATGTCATCGGTTTCACATTTCGTCTTGTACATTTCTTGCTGCAGAATATAAAATATATCTTTGACGGCATTCTGCTGTCCTTCATTTCAGTTGAAAAAACTTTTTTTCAAACATTATAATAGGCATTAACATTATGTAGAAGTGTTCAATGTATTTTAGTCAATTAACTACACTCCACATGTGAGACAAGCAAGGATCTATCTACAAATTTTTAATAGGAAATCGATTTCACGCAACACTACGCATCGTCAGTCCTTGAATCTCTAGTAATGCTAGCAGGTGGAACACTGAAAGACTCGAGCAAGGGCAGAGAAAGCAAACAAACTCAAGACTGAAGCGAATATATCACAACATCAAATGCGACAATTAAAAATTTGGAATTAGGTCTTTCTTAAATAATTGCGTGCACTGGAACTTCAAAACTAACTTCAGATGTTACTTAAATTTAGTAAGTCACAACACAAGCTGCGATAATTAAAACTATAAAATACGTCGTTCTCAAAGAAATGCGTTCACTTGAATTTCAAAACTGTATGACGCGTCATTTAGCAAGGCAAAGGTTCCACTAAACTTGAAACAACACGCCGTATGATTGAGACAGTCGGCAGAACTCGCAACCGTAAACAAAACTGCATTCGTAGCCAAGGAATTGCAAACAGCGAACATGAGAAGTCTTCGCTGATCACTGCAAAAATAAAGGACCAATTCTGCAATGAGAAACTTCACTACAATACACTGGCGAAAGTTGCTTGAGTCGGTTGATGGTCCAGCGGGCACTCGCGTGCAATAAAACCGATCCGCCAACAGAGTCGACTGATAAAACGAAAAGGAGGAACAGCCAGGATTGAAGAGCGTGCACCGTAAAGGTAAGCGAAACTAGCAGTAGAAAAGGTATTTCAAAGAGCAGGTAGGTTTACTCAAATGATTATAGCTTCTTTGACAAAAAAGCAAGGGTGAAAAATTGAAATTATTTTCAAAAACTTGCAAAACTGCAAGTGCGGCTACAGTTTTTGACAACAACACTTTTCTCGAAAAAATACGGCGTAGCATTGCAATACCTTTTAGAGCTCACCTTGATAACAAAGACGAGAAATGAAGCGAAATGAGCAATAAATATACTTACACAATTTCATATTTGTGTTAATGTCAGCGATTTGGTACAGAGTTGTAACTGCTATCGATATTTGCAACATCGTGATTCAATCCGGATATGCAAGACTGGATGTGGAGATTGCTAACATCGGCACTCTCCTGGAAGATTTGCTGAAGCTACGAAGTAAATGTAAAAAATATGGAAGGAAGCTAAAGATATTGCGTCAAATCTTGATATTGATGTTGAAATCTTCCATGGCTGAGAAGTCATGGGTTGGAAGAGTGTGGGTGAAGATGCAAGATGACACTAGCACACCTGCCACCAATCTGGCGAAATAGACTGACTCGGATGGTTACCCTACAGGTTGCAGAGGTCTTTTCCAGAAGAATTGTGTTTCGTATTTTAATTGATAATGTTGTTGCAAGATAAACCTTTCCTTTCAACGCTAGTTAGAAGGTTGGCGGAACATTTTGAGTTTTTGTGGAAAGTTCTCAGGATTTCTGCAGCTAAGATAGCAAGAAAAGAACCAGCATATCATCTTCTAAATCCTAATAGTGAAGATTTTTCAGAATAAATACGACCGTTGCTAGCTGTACATAAATATGATTCTGGAAAAACTGAACTGAAATGTGACATGTCCCATGCCACAAGCAAGTGGCGATGGGCGCCAAAGACCACTCATGACATTCCGAAAGGCGTGCTAAAGCAAGGATAATTGAACTGAACGACCTTTCATTTGAGCAACACTTTGACAATATAGCACGAGGAAGTTAAAATAATTTTCAGAAACAACACGCAACATGTGGCGAAATTTTTTCATAAATATACGTTTCACGAACAATGACTATTTTTAATTAAGCCACTGTTTGGCAATTAAGAATGGGAAGAAAGTTAAAATAATTTTTAAAACTCTCATAAATGCAATGTCCGGCGAAAATATTTGACAAAAACACTTTCCTTGAACAATGACCTTTTTGCTTGAGCCAGAAATCGACAATGTAGCATGGGTAGGATGTTAAAACCATTTCTAAAAACTTACAAAACTAGAGTATAGCGGCCAGCAAAATCTTTTTGGATGAGTTTTCGGAGTGAAAATAACAACCGTGAAACGCAGCGTTCATTCACGTTTTTATTGTGCAATGTTAATGTCAACACGTGCAGTTGGCCGTCAAGAACTTTCAATTACCGAATCTTGCCCTCCTGGTCCCTGGACAACGTTGGACATATCTGGGAATGGTAGAGAATTGTGTTTAGCAGCAAATATTATTAATTTGGCGCAAAGGTGGAGATGATAATTAGGAGGAACACCAAAAGCTATGTCATTTCAGCTAACGCGTAGTGGTTACGGCACCTGCTGCAGAGCAGCTGTGGTGATGTGGAAATAGCAAACTTGACTTTTGTATTTGCTACCATCACTTTCAATCAAAATTACAATCCATCAACACGATTTTGCAACTCTGCATTGCGTTTCGAACTTCAAAACAAAATGTAGGCCAATGAAGTTAGAAAGGAAGCAATTGACTTTTTACTTTTCCGCTACAGCGCAAGATCTGCAATCGCTAGTGAACCGTGTAAGCAATCGAATGAAAATCACCCTGTTGTTAGTGCTTGTATCATGCAAGACGGCAGGTTAGTTTGCTGAGTTCATTGCAATAAAACAAGTATGTAGTTTCCATGATGGGTGTAAGCAAGGAATCGATCAGCAAATTTTTAATAGGAAATCGATTTCACGTAAAATTACGCATCCTCAGTCCTGAAAATTGCA
>JGI24158J21664_10012230_pt1 | contig 11383 bp, 6 predicted proteins | sample Ectturendosymbi3_FD_21664 | JGI IMG/M metagenome (IMG submission 21664)
GATTACTCAAGACCAAACTCCTTCCGACTTCGACGGCCTGGTAGTGGTAGCAGTGTTTAAGATTAGTTCAAAATACATCGGAATAACACGCTCACTTGCTACAAGAAGGTCACTAGGAAAACCGAAATTGTTGAAGTGTATTAACAACGCACAGCCGGAGCAGAGCCGGAGCCATGCTTACGAAAACAGAGCTCCGGAGGCGGAGCTGAAGCTATTTCATTTTTACAAGAGCTCCGCAGCCCTGGTACCGTTGAGTGTATTTTGGACTTGCATCCTAATTTAGAGCGCCGATAGTTTAAAGTCAATACAATGACACATTATCGCCCTCCATCTGTACTGTGTGTCCATTTTAAGATCCTCAAATGGCTGTTACACTCGTATCGAACCAATCAACGATCCATTACTCCCGCAGAAACAGTCGGGCTATTGACACGGTAGGTCGAGCGTAGATCAGGTCATCTTGCTGACGCAAAACTCGAGGGTAGCTTTTCGGCTCAGAAGGCCAGAACGTGTTTGTCGATCTCGCAGCAGCCTAAGGGTGGGGGGCAACTGGGGCAAAGGTGCCCTTACATGACAGTATCACAAGTAATTTCATGATTTATCAAGATCGACTTGAAAAAGAAATTATTGCTGCTATTCACGCACGCATAAAAATCAAAATGGATTTCTAAAATTTCTGGTGTTAGTTTTGAGGTCAACATTGTTACTGAACACGTAAATGCAAAAAGAATGACTATTATGGGTGTGCCATATAAGTTTTGAACCGGTGGTACGTCAAAATATGGGCATCCACAGGGTGGTCAAAACGGGCATTTTTCCCTCCCTGGAAATTGGGACTAAGAACCAAATTTTTGTAGAAAACTTGACGTCAGCAGCTCAATTCCAATTAACTGAGTTATCATGCTATGACAATGTAATAGCTGGTACGACACTCACGCTTCACAAGAGCCAGGTTCAGTGTTTTGCTGTCATGCAGTAGTGAGCTTGCAGTTCACTCATATCCACTCCTTTGTCTGCAGAGGCAGGTTCCCAAACTTGCGAGCGGATCGTTTTACTGTTGGTCTTTATTGTTTAACAATAACATGGCAACAAATCTTCTAATCTTCTTCTCAAGCTACGATATCAGGCGTTTTACCTCATGTGACTGTTGAACGCAAGCACCTTGGCAAGTAATACATCGAGACTATGGCTGCTGATAGCGGTAAGCAGGGACACCGGAGAAGCTGGCGATGGCATCATTGCCCCTGACGTTTCAAAAAAGGACAACTGGGGCAAAGGTGCTTTTTCATGACAACATCATAGGTAATTTTATGGATTATCGTGATCGAATTGAAGCAAATTTTCTATAGCTTGTTTTAATATTTTTTAAGTCAACATTCTTGTTTAACTGTAGCAAGCATAATTGGTAACGATTTTTTTGTTTTTTTATGCGTTTCCATTGCCCTCAACATTTTTGCTGCCCCCTCTGCCCTACCGATGTTCCGTCGTCCCTGTCTATTAGTTAATAAGATATACATAATCAAGGTTTTAATTGTCAGTTTTGTGATGAATTTATTCCTTTATATTTAAGGTCTCGACATATTGAACAGCATCTAGTATGAGGAGGATGCTTCTGCTGGTATAGGCATTTGCGTGTTGGTCAATTGTTTGAACATATTCAAAGCCCAGACCTGCAAAAAATAACAACCAACTGTAACGATGCAATTGACTTTATTTCTCATCTTGAAAGCGGTTAATTTTCATGATGGTTATGTGCCATAGGAAAGAAGATTGACTTTCTAATTTTGTTGCCAGGCAAATTCCATGGCTTCAGTCAACATCTGGATTAACCAAGTAAGCAAAATTTACACGTTGTATTGTATGGTACATAAACAAAAACTAAGCAATACTGCAATGTGTGAAGACTTCCTCACCACTGCTTCAGAGCAGGGGTCTCGGAACATTTTGATCTGAGGGCCACAAAAGCTATCACACAACAATTCGAGGGCCGGACATCTTGCGTAATGTGCTGTTTTCGGTATGTGTGACATTCTACCAGATCACAAACTTTTTGTAAATTTATTATTTTTCAATCACTGACAAAATGTCTTTGTGGCCTGAGATCAAATGGGTTCGCGGGCCTGGTTGGCCCTCAGGCCGTAGTTTGGAGCCCCCTGCTATAGAGTGCAGGCAGAAAAGCTTCACGTGTGGACCACCAAAAGCAACGAATGCTTACTGTTTTAAGCATGACCATTTTGGCTCATAGATTTTGCTGTGGTTCGAAGCCTTTGACTAGGAAGTCAAAGTGACATAATCCATGGGCTAATGGAACGATGCGAAAACAAGTTCATTGGACGGATTGTCCAAAAGAATTTATCCGAAACCCAGAGGTAAGTTTTATTTCAATTACTGTACGTACCTGAAGATTTATTGGCAAGTAACTCAAAGGCAGAAAAATGAATTTCGCGTCGTATCCCACGACATATCGATTCTTTGGGTGTTTGGCTAGGATAGCATGGGTAATATTTTCAGTAGCAAGACTGATATTTGAGGATCCAGAGTCCATTAACTTGCAAATGGATTTGATTCCTGTAAAATATTTTAAAGTTAAGAAAAACGTCTAAATGAGCAAGTGTTTCGTTTCATAACAATGTGAAAAAATGTTGAAAAGTAAGATTGGCTGCAGGTTTGCCTGTATATGCGCTCAAAGATACCTAAACGAAAAAGCACACCTGAAGGCAGACACGCCTGTAAACAAGCACGCAAATTAATCCAGAAAATGAAAAGGAACTCTTCGCCAAGCCNAAAGCTGTAATAGAATTCAGTATGAGTTTCAACAAACATCGCACTCATGTTTTTGTGCAATCTCTTTTAATGCTTCTTTTACCGAAATAAACAAGCGGCTAGTTAGTTTTTTACGTTATTTAAAATAGAAAAACTTTTATCTTCCATTATATTTGAAATTTTTGAATGTTTACAAACTTGTTTGACTTAGTGATCACATCGTGTTTCCTCAAAGCGCCAGAAAATTGAAAATTATTTAAACGTATGTTGCAAAAGTATTTAGGATTTATTTCAACTTTGTACATATGAAATAAAAAGGCTTTCTACTTTTCTCCTTGTACTCCTCCCCGTATGTTTGTTGCAGATCCCGGTTGATATTTTTCCATCTTTCATTGATTCCGACTCTTTGATAATCCAAATTGCAAATGGGAGTCTTAAAAAAGGCTGGCTCAATGGTGTGAGTCGTAATGTTGAATGGTTCCAACTCGTAACTGTAATTGATATTTAGAGAGTGTGATTCAAACACTATTTGAAGCTCGTCTGGTATTGAGAATAATTGCACAATAACCACATAAATATGCACATATTAAAATGTTGCATTTACGTCACTGAAATAGTAAAGTTTAAATTTTTGTGCATACCTCGTAGTACTTTTATAGATATTCCTTTGGCCATCGAGCAACTACTGCCTGTCTAAAAATTTTAAATCTGAAACTAGTATGAAGATTATTGCTTTTTAATTGTAAAGAACACTGTTTTTTGTTCAAAAGTGAATGTAATTTTAAAATAATTTGAGGATTTTCTTGATTGGTCACAGTTTTNTGAGGGAAACCAACAATTTTTGAAAGGTAAGTTATTTCGCAATACTGTAGAAAACTAATAAAAGTTTTTTGAACGGAATATTGAGTTGTAAANAGTAGACCAACCAGTGTTAAAATGCACGTAGTCAGAAGTTGAAAATTATTGCCCTTGCAGCAGAGAAGATTTGATAATTTGAGAGAAAACTAACAATAAAAATTGTTTGACAAAAACCACGGTTTTGAATTAAAAAGGAAATTTTTATTTATTTCTTAAGTATTTAATATAAGAGCTAACCTGTTCAAGTATGTACTTTCCACGATGGGTGTAAGCAAGGAATCTATCAACAAATTTTTAATAGGAAATCGATTTCACGTAAAATTACGCATCCTCAGTCCTGAGCTAACCTGATAGCATATGACAATTGACAAACTTTCATGTGGTAACACAAAAACATAGAAGTTTTTTTGTGGAATTTAAACAACTTCAAGTAAAGTGTTGGCAAATTGAAATCTCACAGAGCAACACGACTGTGGGAAATGTTTTAGCACAAGCTCAGATGTAGATGACAAGCAAAAAGACGTTTTACAGGCTTTTCAAATAATAAGTAAACAAATAAACATTACATCAAAATACGTAGTGAACTTGAACTTCATTTTTCCAGTATTACTTAGTGGCTGGCAATTCAAAGTTTGCGATGTGCAAAACGTATACAAACAAGTAAATCTGTAGTTGCGCGACAACTCATATCAACTTAACTTCAGTGTTCAAGTTGAAGAACAGTCGAACTCAAAGAGCTCTTCGAACGATTTTGGTTGATCAGACGTGCATTTGAGATTGATTTACTGTATTTTCCTAACTGTCAGTGTTGCAGTAAAACTGCTGTCGTTGTGTTACTAGGTGGGAATGTGTGAGTCTGAGATGTGATAAAATTTCATCCTTAGTTTGTGTAAATTGTTGACTATGGCTCCAGATCAGCATTGTGCTTGTGGATAAGGTCGAGTGCTCGAAGTTTGAACGACAGAATTTGACGAAAGATGGTAACTTTTTTGCAAAAATATTAAGACTGTTAACACCACTGGACTTTGTTTTTATAGGAATTTCATGAATCTTCGGAAACAATAAATTTTGTAGAACTTGACACTTTGTAGAGTGTAAAAATTAATATCGGATACATTTTAAATTCGAAACTGAATAGTGTAGGAAAATAGTCGAAACGTTATTTGGATGCCGATTTGAATTTCTAGAATCAGAAGACCTTTGCGACATTACTTGAATACGCTGCGTTTCAACAATATACTTCTATACACGCAAAGCTTGTACCTTAATCCATCAGAAAAACCCTCCACGCCGTACTTGGATACCATGTACGGTGAAACCATGGTGGAAATTCTTCCATTCATGCTGCCAACATTGACTACCCTCCCTAAGCAAAAGCAAGAATGTACTGTAATTCTTCTTGTAATATCAGATAAGACTAATGAGTTGTCGGGAGCACTCGTTTGGAAAAAATTGGGTTTGTCGGTTTCCTAGCACATCGTTTACCCTTCCCGGTGAAATATTTGGAAAAACAAGTCAATAAACTCAGGTTCATTTTTTTGACTCATATTCATTTGGTTAAATGGCCAACAAATATCAGGGCTGTTCATGGGAGGTTATATCACTTTAGTAATTTTACAACTTGTTTTAGCCACTGTAATATAGGCGAATTCCCCTGGAAGTTTTCTCAATCCCTTGTGTGCCTTTGTGGAATAATCATTACCGACTGCTTGCTTTTTTTACAAGTATACACATCTATGCTACGCAATTCCGGCTAATTGTTTAAATAGAATATGAAAAACCTTGACTGTTGTAACTTACCTTCTTTTCCTCGTCTCATTAGCGGAAGAAACGAGAGAGTGACATCAATCATTCCCAAGATGTTGACGTTAAAGACGTCCAGAAAGTCTTGTCGGTTGAGCCATTCAAATGGAGACGCTGGCAAAGCTATTCCAGCGTTGTTAACTATTGCCCACAAAACTGCAAAAATTAGCTTGAAATTTACCTCAGAGCTGCAAAATTTGCAAAAGCTTTTGAGTGATCATGAAAGGATTTATATTTGGATAATTGTTCTAATAGCTTTTGTTAATGATTGACTTGCGATGAGAGTACACCTCGAGTTGTTATAGGCAATGCGAGCAAAGAGCAGAATTGCAAGAAAACTTGGTCACAAATATCGCTGTTGTGTGAACAATGACTGCTTGAACCATCCGCATGGGGCAAATACAAGGCATAAGTTCCTGCAAATATTTCCTCTTGTTTAGTTAACAAATGATAAAACCTGCAAGGTTTCCTGTTGTTAAGTTAATAAATGACAAAACCTGCAATGTTTCCTCTTGTTAATATGATAAATCATATAGGAGCAGGGCAACGAATGCTATTTTCTGTGTTAAAAATACGTTTTCTGTCAAAAAGCTACTTCCGATGCAATGTAGTAAAGATTCATAATGTGTTAACAAATTTGTGAATTTGTTTAACAAAACAGAAATGGCCACGACGCCTGTAAAGCCTTTGACCTCACAAAAAATAGGTAAGCTCATGCACCTTCAAGAGGTTTGTGTAGGGCACTCACGACTTTGGCTTACTCCGAGAAATAAAAACTACCTTGAATTTATGTAATTTTCATACACGGTGACATGAATCCTTGGCGCTGCATTCTCTTATCATCTTCTGCATTTTGACTGCGTGTTAGGGACAAGACTCAAACCGTAATGTCTTTTCAGAGTATATAGACTGGTAACATCAATCAGTCAGAGCCATAATTTCAAAACGTCATAAACGTTGTCTGACAAGTACAGTACATTGATGTTCAAATTTGGTGCTGAAGTTATTTCAAGATTTGAAATCGCTGCCGTAAACAATAAAATATTTTGGAGTGATCCTTTAAAGCAATATGAAAAACTGGGAGTAATCATTGAAAAAAGTGATGGCAAAGATAAACCAGTCATGTTTGACAAATTTTGGTTACTACAAACGTGTAATTTGCGCACAAATAAGACCGGAATTGTGTTTAATCTTCTATATCGGCTAAACTGGTTTGTTCACTTAACCCTGAGTCAGTGAACACAAATCAACGAACATGTTTGTTCACATTTGACCTAAACTTTTTTTGAGTTACAGCCTAACAAAGTTGCTTACTTAGCAAACTACTTCAATCATTCTGAATTTCTTAAATCCTAATTTTAAGCAATACAAGCCATTTCCAATTCCTAAACGTAGTGGTTTCAATCCATAAACGTTTCGTAAGGTCAGATGATAAAGAATGTTTAATTTGTTTCTACAGATAACATATTAGAAACTATACAATCTCCTTTGTTCCATAAAGGCAAAAACTTAATTCCGGCTGAACTCACAGGTCTAATTGACGTTTTACATGACAGACACACCAGGAGGTTGGAGCATGTATCTTCATTACTTTTTAAAAAGAATTTGACGTTTTCGTTGTCATTGCGAAAAGGTCTTTTTGACAAAGAAAACGCACAAATCTCTGACATCCAACCTTTGCCATTCAGGTCCTTTTCAACAAATTCCGCTGCTCGCTTGATGTCGCTCGTGCTTGTCACATTCATTTGAATGGCTTTCAAACGACTGCTACACTCCTTGTGCAGATCATCCACCGACGTCTGATGCAGACATCCAGCATAGACATGAACACCCTGTCACACAAGTACAAAGGCTTTCGAAGTCTTTATCTCCATCCAACCAGGGCCTTGTTGAGCAAGTTAAATTTCCTTACTTACAAGTTTGTCCAAGGCTTCCGCAAGATGTCTTCCGAAACCGGTATCGCAGCCTTAAAAGTTGAAAATAAGTGAAACATAAAAAGTGCGCTTATGGACATTGCTCACGGATCTCGTTTTTGTCTTGAAAGCAAAATCAAGGATAAGCATACAGTATTTTTGGTCACTTATCTTAATGTCATTACACGTACGGTTATGCTAACGTAGAATAACATGCAGTAATGTGATTGCTATGTTTTTCAGGTTCACTGGTAAATGATACTGGAAAAGGATTATAAATGTAAGACATGAAATAGTTAAGTTCTTGGCAGAGATAAAGCGTACTGGGCGACAGAAATAACCCATTATTGACTTGTGATATACAACACTCTCTTTCTAGTTAATAATTTTCGAATTCATAACTTACCAGTAATTAACACACGCCTACTCGTCACGCTTCTGATGCGGAGTGACGATCTGTACTTCCACACAGCGAAGACCAAAATAAATCCTACCACGTACCACCACATATTAAACTTCACTATGAACGACAGTTTGTTTTAACGTCCTGTCAAGATATAATTTATGCTGTAATTGCCATTCAGATTAATATATCTGCTTGCTTTTGCCCAAATCACCCGCCAACTATTGATGACTAAGTAATTTCAACATTTGATCAAAAGAGAAACAAAAAGTGTTACTATTTACTATCTGCGTGTTTAGTATTAAGGAAAACCTTCCACGCGTGAAACCCGAAAAGTAGGTACGCTTTTACCGTTTTCACGGTCTAGCTGGTTAGCAGTNCGCCAACCCCATCCAACGTATTATCTAGTAACCAGTTGATCGAAAANTTCGTGAAAAGTCTGGGTTAAACACACTGCCCACTGTGCCCAATGGAGAACTGGTTGTCCATCACTGCAACCTCCATATACAAAGATGATTTCCTTCCACTTGTATTTTTTGTGTCTTTGATCCTTTGTGAGTGCACTGACTCTTGACCTCTTGCAAAGGGATTCATGCACATAATTGCCCTACCACAAGAGCACACAAACGTAGTAAACCTCTCTATAATATACAAATCCTGAGCTCGGTTCCATTACACTGACTATAGCCATAATACAGTAAAAACGCTGTGTGTCCAGACACATATATTGCGGGCCACAGGTAACACGCTTCCCTACGAAGCAAAGCCATTCAGCAAATATTGACGTTCTTGGATGGATAACGTTGTTACACAGTTACCTTGAACCGCTAAACCGCTCATGCTTGTTTAGCAATAGGGATATGAACTGCTTCCTAGCGGGTGAGCGACAACGTTTATGTCAGTGATTTGCTTTCTAAGACTACACGTTCTAACTAATTGCTCACTAAATCTGGTGCACGGATTTATCTGCGTAACACTGAGCGAGTTGTTTTGCGAAATAAGCTTGCTATGAGCCTTCCGTTGGAGTGGTTCAGGTGCAGTTTGTCTTTTCGTGCGTTTTTTCAGTATGACATTTTCCAGTTTCAGCAAGTTTTCATAAAATGCAAGTAGATTTCTTCTGTTTTTGATCGAGAGCAAACTTTGTTTTTCAAGGACGCTCCTACATCATTTCACGCAGTAAACATCGCATTCCCCCTCAACAAACATCGCAAAGAGACCTTGGGTTCCGAGAAACGTAGCCGCGATTACAAATATTTGTCGGCTTCAAGCCTGCGCTCTTGTCAACACCGAAAGAACAAAAGTATTTTTTAAAATTTCAAAGAATTCCAAAATTTTTAGCGCTTTGCCAACTTTCAGTCCAATACCGTGTTTGTGGGACGCAGGTTCTCTCTCCAGTGCGACCATCGTGTCAGAGACTTTGGAGGGATGTCGGGACTGACCAGCTGTATCATATCTCACATCTGCGAACTTCTCTCCTTCCAAAATGTTGTGATTATCCGTTCACACTTCTATCTTAACAATCAATGTTTATGATTTGGGTTTGAGAACACATACAACTGCAGCACTGCAGAGGGGAAAAACATTAAGGTGTAGCTTGTATCGTGGACTACAACCGTCCCATAGTTAAGACCAGGCCTTACGAATTTTGTCATCACTTTTGTCTTTTGTGATGATATTTTGTCACATGTTTGAAACGATTGTCACTTTTTCAAACTATTGTCACTTATGCAAAATTTACGGAGTCAAAATTATACGAAAAAATCATCATACCTTCAAAAGAATAAAAGTGACAAAACAAAACGCAATGTTCAACAGTAAATGGAAAGAGAGAGCAATCATTTGTCATGTTGAAGCAAATTTTTTCCTTTCTAAAAAACTGATACAAAGAAGACAAAAGTAATCCCATGCAATTGCAAAAATGGAGCCAATTTTAATTCTGAAATTCCACTAAAACAAGCAAGGAAACAAAAGTTAATCCAAACAACTGGTTTGTCTACCGATAAAATGTAGACTTTTCCGTTGCAAAGACAAAAAGAAAAACAGAAGTCTTTCCGCACAATTGCGAATAGATCCAATTTTAAAATATGATTTTCACTGATGAAAAAAAACAAAAATATTTCCAAACAATTGCTTTCTCCGCAATCAAAATCTAGTTTTTCCATTACAAAGACACAATAAACCAACAAATGTTGTTTCATATAATTGCTAAGATGGAGACAATTTTAAACTCTGATTGGCACTGACACAAAAAAAACAAGCAATTGCTTTCTCCACCAAATAAACAAAACTTTAATTTCTAACCATTAAAGAGTTTGTTTCTTTCTTTTTAAATTCCACGAAACATGCACTGCATTTCACCTGTTTTTCAAAATAATTTCAAACCTGTTGCTGCAATCTGTCTTATTTTCAAACCTCATCAAAATAATTTCCAACCATGAAATGAGGTTGTCTCTCATGAAAGATCATCAAACTTGTTACTGCAATTTGTCTTTTTAGAAATTTCGTCAAATGTTTGGAAATTCACGTCAAGCTAATTATTCAATTAAATAATATCTGCTACAACAAAATGCAAAATAATTGAAAAATTAGCATCTTCGGAAGTTATTGAGAAACAGTAATTTTCAACTGCTATGGGCAAAAACAAGAGCTGTCTGAACAAATAGGAGTCAGTTTTTTGATATCCATCACAACGATGTAAACAAACGAGTCTTTCCAAACAGTTGCTTTCTCCACCTAATATTCCTGTATTGTACTATACAACTTCAACACTCCAATGATCACAATTAAAATTAAATGAAGCAACATCTTCTTTAAAATGAAATGCAGCAACATCTTCTTTATATGTAATAGTTGAATCTGCAAAAAGAAGGCAAAACGATTCAAACAATCGCTTTCTCCACAAAAACAGGAGCTCATTAGACAGACGCAATTTCAAACTACTACCGATAGATAAAAACAAAGAGAATTTTCTCAAATACTAGGAGTCAATTTTCTACTCTTACTTACAATGATGAAAAAAACGAGTCTATGCAAGTAGTTGCTTTCTCCATCAAATAAAATCAGGTCAATGAAGCAAATAATTGAAAGTTCAATTTACAACCATAACATTTGCCTATTTTTTTGAAATTTCATAACACTTTTCACTGCTTTGTGCCCCTTTTTTCAAAATTTTGACAAACTTTTTGTCGTAATTTGTCTCTTTACAAAATTTTTAGAAATACAGTAGAATTTGCCTAATTCATCACCTCAAGGGGATTACAAAAACGTGACGAATTAGGCGAACTGACGAATTATGCAAACAGGTGAAAACTCTATCATAGAAGCTCGTATACTTTGTCATAGTAACTTGTACACATAGTGCTCTAATTTGAGGTAAAATACAAGTTTATGACGTTATGGTTGAATACAACAATTAATTCCTCTGCTCTATCTGGACTCCTCCATTCAATCAAGCACCTTTAAAATCTTTAAACTTTTCCGCGTTCTCTCAATGGGGAGCCGGGTCGCGCTTCGAACCTCGTGCATAAATTCGATAAACAAAATGCGAGGTGCAACAATTCTCAGATAAAAATCCTTAATTTGTTTGAATTCCCATACGTACTAGCTGCTTAGACATCAAAAGCAAAACTCCAAATGACGAATT
>JGI24158J21664_10012232_pt1 | contig 11382 bp, 6 predicted proteins | sample Ectturendosymbi3_FD_21664 | JGI IMG/M metagenome (IMG submission 21664)
GTTTTTCTTGTAGCCGTACCGGATTTGGTACGTACTGTTTTTTTTGTTTCTTGAGCTTTTTTGGCTGTTTTATGGGAATGAATGTACAGACCATAAGGTGTCTGCTACACGGACAAACGATGAATAAGCAGCAGACTCAAAGCCGTCGCTAGAAAGTTTTCAAAAGTCTGAAACGCTGCTTTTGAAGATTCACGATACAAAATGAACGATTGTGCAACTTTTTCCAAAAGTTTGAATCCTCGAAATATCGATAAAAGCGTTTCGGATAACCGGATCTGTATCCAGTTTCTGTTTGAAAGCAGTTTTTGGATATCTGTATCTGGTTGCAAACTCACTATCCTGCCTGATATCCAACCTGCAAACTGGATAGTGATCATTTCTGGTAGCTACGAAACCACCTTGCATGATGCGGTTCCAATAAAACACTGGGTTTGTCACTCAAGCAGCACCACCATGGTAGCGTATCGGTAGCAAAGATGATCGGATATAAGTGTTGTCACTCTATATTAACAATATATTAACAAGTTTCCCCTACATTAAGGATAAAAAATCCCTACATTTCCCTACACAATCTGAAACAAAAAACACAACCATCTTTAGCTACAACTTCTGGCTTTGCAATACGACAGACTAGATGCATTGCATAATTAAGAGTGCAAGATCAAAATTACTGTACAGTGTAAAACAAGCATCATTACTCTTACAGAGAGCATCACTGCATAAACACATGTCAATTTTTTTCAAAAAAAATTATCTCAATGTCTTGTAAGATTAGCCAGCACCTTTTCGCAATAAATCTTTTAAGCATAATTCCTTGCAACTCCCCAGCTGGTTGCAATTCACCAAAAAAGTTTCATCAGTGATAGGTCTAGCACCAACCGCTTCATATTTATCAAAATATGTTTTCCTTGCTTTGCCATGTAAAAGCATAAGTCTTTGGTTCACTTCAAAGTCACTTGAAAAATTCTCACTAGACTTAATTAATGCTTCCAAAGTGCACATAGCCAGACAATCCTCAGCTTGTTTTTATTGTCTTTCAAGCGGGAAAAATTTCTTTCAACTTCAGCATTGCTTTGAGATAATGCAGTTATAAACACATTGCATAACAACTGTACGTTTCACTGTGCAGTATTGTACTTGTACTGCAATCTTTGCAAATTGAAATAGACCAGGCTACACCTATTAGGCTAAGCCTTGGCTTTCACTCAGAATGCAATTCTAGCCACCAGACAACCTGGCCACACTGAAGACCTTACGTCAAAAATAACCTAGTACCACTAGGATTTATTGCCTTCTAAACAGTAAAAATCGCATTTTCCAGTGCGTTTTGCAAGCGCATTAATAATAAATTGTTGACCAAACACGTCCGTGAAGTATCACAAAGGCAGAAACAAAGCGATAAAAATTCTAAACACAAAAATCCCTACGGATCCTTACAAAATAGCGATTTTTCCCGTAAAGATTCCCTACTCCCTACAAAAGTCCAAAAATCCCTACCGTGTAGATTTTTCCCTACGAGTGGCAACACTGTCAGATGATGCATTTTTACTAACCGATCCTATCCTGTTTTTAAAAAATGATATCTGTAACCGATCCGAATCTTGTTTTAGTTAAAATCATACTATCGGATCCGTATCTGAAAACTATCTGAAAGTGTAGTATGATGCACAACATACAGTTTTTGTGTAGTGTCTATTTTGCCTTGTGAGGCAATTTTGCCTTGTGAGGCAAAATAACTGCTATTTTGCCTTTAGCTGAGCACAATTGGCTTCAGTGGTCACATGACAAACTTGGAACACATGTCCTACTTAGTTGACCGTGACACATGTAACAGCTCAGTCGCACATGCCTGGACAAATATTGTAATGTTACAAGGCTAGCAAGCAGTTAGCAGCTTTTTGTTTGCATTGCATGAACTGCAGGCTAAACCCTAACTCTAAACACTGAACCACTAACCAAAAACTTGACCCTAAACCTTGACCATAAGCACTGATCCTAAACCCTGACTATAAACTCTTAAACCCCAACCAATTTTCTCTGTGTATTGTACTTGTCACATGATCACTTCACTCAATTGTGTTCAAATGAAGGCAAAATAGTCCCAGCACAGGTTGTGCCTCATGAAGCAGAATAGACACTACCTGAATGCGTTGTACCACTGTTGCGGTGGTCGGAAAGCCCGAGTGACAAGTGCGCAAAGCTTCACACTGTGGCAGCAAGCAACAATGGAGATCACGAGTTTACTCTTGTCATCACCATTAGCAAGTGCTATGAAATGTTCAATTGCTTCACAAGCATTATTAGAGGTCACTCACCAAGACCACTCCAACGGGATCACTCTATTATTGCTTGTTCGTGCCACATACATATGGCCTGATGGGTGTAATTCTTTGTGCACACCCTGTTCATGATGAATCGCACATTCAAAGCAAGCCCCACTGCACAAATGTAAAGTCCCCCTATTGAAGACTTTCTGGTGACGGTTCTGTTGGCAGACCAAGCTTTTCATTATTCTTTTCTTTGGTAAGAACAGTTAGATTTTAACACCGTCCACGACTTCACATTCATAATTTCATCTATTAATCCTACCCATTGTTGCACTTTTAGTTATTTAACCAAACCTACCTGTAACTACATAGCAATGCTGGTCTACAAACGAAAACAGCAATCAAAACAATAGATTGGCTTAAAATATGTCATTTATGTTGAAATGACTGACTAAAAATTCAGTCTAACAAGTCAATGTCATAAAACAACAATTTTGCATATCATGTTTAAGAAAGGAAAAAGCTATCTATCTGGTCTGGTATCATCCAACAACCAGTCAATGCAGGCTCACGTAGAATAGGCGTGGTGATTGCAAGGCCTGGTGTAGACTACAGACCACATTAAAAGAGTTAGGATGCTAGCTAATCTAGACTCTAGACTAGATCACAAAAGGCCTACACTAAGTAGCCCTAGTCCAGGTACGCAGCAAACAACGTCCCTAATGTATACGGAAAAATCCCTATTTTGACACACCAGGAACAGATTCATGCCAACAAATTTGGCGCGTCCAGTTAGCAGATTAAGAGGGGAATGAGATTACACTACGGTGCAGAGATTACACCACAGACAGCCTCGGAGTCATGACACAGAAGGCTGAAAAGATGCTTCTGAAAATTATAAATGAATGATTGTGCAACTTTTTCCATAGTCTGAATCATCGAAATATCGATAAAAGCGTTTCGGATATCCGGATCCGTATCCAGTTTCCGTTTTAAAGTAGTTTTAGGATATCCGTATCCGGTTGCAAACTCACTATCCTGTCGGATATCCCACCGGCAAACCGGATAGTTATTATCTCTTTGTGATCAGTAGCGTTGACGTACGTCTGCTGTGCTAGTAATGGTTTTTGGTTTGGCTCTCCTCACCTTCCTTGGCGACTTTCGTTTTGGTAGTAGGCCTAGTGCTTGCACAGTACAATTCGTGAGACCAGTTTGTCTTTAGTTTTTTCAACAGTTTCCACAGTTTAGGTTTAGGCAGTGTTTATTTTGCCGCCAGGATGGCTGCAGCAAAAGGCTTGGTAGAAAGGAGGTTAATATAACTAAAAGATAATCCTACAACCTAACCGTAACCGTAGCCCTAATCTTAAGCTAAACCTAACCTAAAGCTAAGCTAACGCTAAGCTAACCTAACCTAATTACCTATCCCTAACCTAAACCTAATGCTAAGCTAACCCTAACCTAACACTAAGCTTTAAGCTAATGCCAACCTAACCCAAATTGTAACCTACCTAAATTTCCTAATCCTAACCTAACAACCCTAACCCGTAAAGGTAACACCTAAGTGGAGCCTGGAAAAACGCAAAGAAAAAAACAAAAGAAAGTCGGCAAGGCGAGAGTTGAACCGCCAACCATTGGCATAGCAGCCATAACACCTAACCATTACACCACAAGCAGGACAGCGTGTTCCTGACAAAGTGACCTTTTTCTTTGTATTGTGTCATGCCATGAGACCGAATGTTCGACTGGCGGCACAACAGCTCCAGCCGATCTGTTGCCGCCAGCATCCTGGCGGTAGAATAGACACTACCTTAGGTTTAAGGGTTGGGTTTAGGGGTTAGGGTTAGCTTTTAGGTTTAGAGTTTACGTTTTTAGTACGTTTCTTCTACCAACTACCAAGCCTACTGTACTCTCATCGTTGTTACAGGTGGCAATTGAATAATAATAAGGTTTCAAATATAAAGATCCACAGGTGGTTCTGTAGCCACTGCCATAGTCCAGAGTTTTGACTGAACACATGGTTAAAGTACTAGTAGGAATCAGTAATTACAATGTCTATTCATAAAGGAAGTGACTACGGATACGCCTGGCCTGACGCAGTTCAAGGCAGTGGCTATGGATTCGCCTGTGGATCTTGAAATTTGAAAACTTTTTCATAGCCTACACCACCTGTGACATACCAGTGAGTAACGCACGGCGAGAGTGCAGTAGGCTTGGAAGAAACGAACTAAATGTAAAGGATAAACCCTAAACCTAACCTTAACTTTAACTGTAGCCTTAACCTAACCCTGACAATAACCTCTAACAAGAAAAAAATGAAAAAAGAAAACGAAAAGTTGGGAAGGCGTGAGTCGAACCGAAAACCATTGGCATAGTAGCCGTAACACATAACCGTTACGCTACGAGATCCACGTGGTTTGAATGACAAACTGAATCGTTTATTTGAATTGCGTCAGGACAGGCGTATCTGTAGTCACTTCCTCAGCCACTGCCGTCTATAAAAAAGGTGATCAGCAGCTGAATTTGGTGATTTCAAATGTGTTTCGTAAAGAAAACCTAAAACTCAAGCACTAAATTATTTCGGTCATGTTTGTCATGACGCTCTTTCATTTTTTGTCTTTGATTTTGGGGTATATTGCTTGTTCTTCTAATCTTTTGTTTACATGTATGATTGTACGCCACATCTGTTAATAATAATCCATCCCATGTGTCACTACTTTATTTTTAACATGTTTTTGTTTCATGCGACATTTCTTTATTGTCATATCGTCTACTAATTACTAAATAATTGTTAGATATCTGACTAATGACTGCAAGTTCAAAGTATTTTAACAGCTACATGTTTATAACTGCATTGAGAACCATGGTGGTGTTGCAATCGGAAATCCCGAGCGGTTGCACTATGGCAGCAAGCAACAATAAAGTTCACATGCCATGATCACTTTATTATTGCTTGCTCGCGCCACATATATGTATGGTGTTGTTCTTCACGCACATCCCGTTCGTGGTGAATCACACATTTAACGCAACACCACCAGAGAGGTTGCAACAGTGGTAACTAAAGATATATATTTGACAAGTAATGTGTCTATTTTGCATCACAAGGTGGAGGCTGTGCTTGGATTATTGTGCCTTTTAGTCAAACATGATTGGTTGAAGTGGTGATGTGACAAGCACCATACACAAAAGGTGGTGTCTATTTTGCCACTAGTAGCAAAAGCTCTGCTAGGACTATTTTGTCACTCTAACCATATCCAGCTTTGTCCACATATAATGCTGAGTTTGTGATACTAGCAGTATGATGATCCTGATAGACAAGGAAGCATCTGTTCCTGCTGTACGAGTGGTCGTTGGTTTAGCTCTCAGCATTGTTGCTTTGGCTTACCTAGTAGAGATGACACTTTTTATGAGAGCGCTATTCATGTACTTTTTAAAAAAAGTTTTGAAAACCAGATACGGGTTTACACTTTGGGCTAGTGCAGTTATGGTCCAATTGAAATTGCTTACTGAGCCAAAAATTACATCACTATCTTAACTAGGGCCGCATATTGAATGACATTAATGAGGGCCGCACGTTGAATGACTTGCTTTGATCTTTGCAAACAAAATTTTGTTAGCTAAAAGGTACTGAAAGTATTCGAATTTTAACTGCAATGCTAGTGATTGTTTGGCACCTTAACCACTCTGTAAATGTGATTTCATTTTCATAGGCAAGGTTAGTGCTGATCGTTCAGAACAAAGGTAGAAATCAGAGAACTAGTAAAAAGTTTTGCGCTCAAGGTGTCAATGGACATATGATAAACTCCCTGCATGCAGTACAGACATGATAAAGTGGAACTGGGAACCATCTGCATTGAAAATGTCAAATTCAAAATTATCAAAATAAGGACAGGTTGTCAGTATGAAGGTTACTTATACTATAGCGAAAACCTAAACTGTGCCACACAAAACTTTCAACTGGGCTGCGGGTTGGACTAAGCTGGGCAAGTGCTATGGATTAGGTTTAGGGTTTTATGTCATATGACAAGGATGATATACTAATCAAGCGCATCGTCCTTGTCATGTGACCAATTCAACTAATCAGGTTCAGCTAATATCAAAATAGCTCCAGCAATGCTTTTGACGCTGGCAGCAAAATAGGCACTGTCTACGCAGAAATGGCTTAAGGGTTAGGGTTTGGGGGTTTAAGGCTTAGAGTTTAGCCTACAGTTCGCGCAACGCAGCGAAAAAGCTGCTAACAACTTGCCACAGCATTGAAACCATGACAACACTCGCCCAACCCAGTTGGGAATCATGCAAAAGAACATGAGAACAAATTCTAAATCCTACTTATATGTACCATGTTTATAATGCACTGCATAATGCTAAAAGATAGCTTGTAATTTTTTTGTTCTTCCCTGGTCACTGGTGATCTGTTTATGGTCTTGAATTAGTTATTATGCCTTTAGCGCAGCTATGTCCAACCCAAATGGCTTACTGAGCCAAAAATTATATCACCATCTTAACCAGGGCCAAACATTGAGTAATTTAATATATTAATGAGGGCCTCACATTGAAGAGTTTACTTTGATCTGAGCAAACTAAATTTAGCCTAAGCTAATGTACTGAAAGCGTTCGAATCCTAACTGCAATGGTAACAGACATGATAAAGTGGAACTGAAGACCACCTGCATTAAAAATGTCAAATTCAAGATTAGCAAAATAAGAACAGGTTGTTAGTATATAGGATACTTACTACAGCAAAACCGTAAACTGGGCTGCACAAAACCTTCGACTGGGCCACATGCGGGATGTGGGTTGGACAAAGCTACTTTAGCATTTAATTAAGAATATAGTGAGTGATGAACATGTTTTGTATTTTCTTATTGGATGATTGCAGATTCAGAGCCAGTTCACTTGCTATGAGGTGACAATCATACTATAGTTAACTATTGACACTACAAGAAGAACATACTGCACAGTTAGTTAACCAAGGCCTAACTTTGTGCAATTGTTTATTTAAGGTACTAGCTGGTACACTAAGCATGTATAAAAGAGCTTCAAAATCTAGTTTATATTTGCTGTGTATATTATTTGCTGGATTCTGTCTGTTCGGTTATTTATTGGTTCACACTAGCACAAAGCATGCAGAGAAGCATTCAATATTTGTGGGTAAAGACAATCAGTATGACATTTTCTCTGTGGACTCTTACAATGCATATCCAATGACTGGACAAAAAGATCCCTTTTCTTCAAAAGATTTTGTGAAAAAAAAGCTTTCTCATTTAGTCTTTTTGACCAGGCAAGCATTACATCCAAAACTGTATTTTAACACGACAGAGCATTCCTTAAAATCCAAAGCAACTTTGGCAAACTTTTCTTATGTTTTGGATGATTTGATTGCAACAGTAAATGTACGGAACTTTTTTTCATACTCATGGGGATGCAAGGAAGTACATGGTGGTTTGCAGGTAAAGTAAGCTGTGAAAAATTGTTGTGTAGATTTCAGGCCCAAATCATAAATTACTTTGACATTTTATTTATCATTATTTTTTGTGCAAATCATTCAAATATGAGTATGGAAACAGTGAGGTGTTAGTGATATGTTGTCCATGGCATTGGAAGTTATACATAACAACAAAGGAAGAAGTTCTATGTTCGTAGGCAGAAGTACAGCATAGCTGATAGAAAATTAGTTCTTTTTTGTATATTTCTAAAGAAAATTCATTGTGAAAATTCGAGACAGTTATCCTGCCATTAGTCATTTCTTGTTAATGATGTAAAGAAATTGCATAATGTTGAATTTTTGATTTCTTAGTGTTCGCCTGTAAAGCAGGGGTGGGGTACCTATTTACTATCACAGGCCGCATAAATTGTGGATTATCGCTGGCGGGCCACAAATAACAATTGGTTTTATCCTAAAATGTTACCTTTATCTTACTATGAGGGATAGAGGCTCCTTATGACATACTATCTTAAGGGATAGAGGCTTTTGACTTAGTGTCTAAGTACCTGCTTATCATGAAGCTTCGTTTTGATGTGATCTTATACTCTAAATTAGATAACGAACATTCTGATGCAGGTCGTATCAAATGTTCACGTGGGCCGCAGGTTCCCCACCCCTGCTGTAAAAGATAACGCTATTACTTTATCTGAAGTAAATTCAAATGTTTTGACTGCTTCATTGACCAATTAGCTGTGGTTCCTGTGCCAACATGGTCTCGTGCTTTTTTCAATTTCTGTTAATCTGATCCAAATTCAGTATTTTCCAACAAAAGTAGCAGTAATTGTAGGTATTGTTGCACCAGCAGGCTGCATGGGTTGGTCTGTCATCAGTGTTAACATGACATCTGTACCATTGTAAATTCTGCATTGTCAGGTTTGCACATGTTATCCGAAGTGTTGCTCTTTAATTTCTGTACTATAATGTCAACAAATCAGAGCTTACTCTTCAAAAAAATTAATTTAATCACATTAAACAACTTGATATGACTGACTTTACATAATTTTCTTTGAAAAGCTTATGTAATGAGGTGTACGTTTTTTTGAAATGTTGCAGATGCAAGAGATGATTTCTGACTCTAGGTACAAGTATGTCCATCAGGGAATATACAACATTTACAGAGTTTCAGTTGAATTCGCCAAGGCTGACGTTGATGAGCTAATAAGTGCAAGTTGTGGTTCATCTGATTCTGTACCATCTCAAGAAAACCGTGATCGTTGCTTTCTTCTCAAAAACAGGTAGATCCAATTAGCACCTGTCTTGTTCAAAAGTTTTTTTTCAACACTAATTGTACACATGGCTATTACAAGATATATTAGGTGCATTAACTGTATAACTTGAAGTGTGATTTGAAATTCGGTTATTGGAATCTATTTGTTGGGAACTTGCATTGCCCTTCCACAGCATTCTAAATCAGAGGTTCCCAACCTTTCCCTAGCTATGCTACCCCTAGCATTTTGACAGATGACCACGTACCTCTAAAATTTCTTATGACAAAAGACTGAGTAAAATACCAAAAATCTACTGAATTTTTAGAACAAATTTTAGATTTGTATAAATATAAAGGTAGACTCCGTTTTTATGTCTCAAAGCTAATATATGTAACAATAAGTATATAATGATTTTTGCAAATGTTAGTCACTGATATGTGTGTAAATATTTAGAAATAATATATAAACAGGGTTTTTTTAAGGTGTTTTAGGGACCCGAATAAGAATCAGAAAAAATCATCATCGGGTCCCCAGAATCAAAGAAAATCGAGTCCCTAGAATCAGAGAAATCGGGTCCCTACAGATTCATATCAGGTACCTAACATTTTCCTTAAAAAAACCCTAATATCATTATATTTTTCCTGTCTATTGCTAACCTTAAATGTACCCCTTCGGATAGGCAAATGAACTGCTAAGGGTACATGTACCCCAGGTTGGGAACTGCTGTTCTAGATAGTAAAGCAAACAAAGTAAAATGAAAACACTGGTATTGTGTGAAAGAATATGAAACAACAGCTTCACATTGTCAAATATTTGAAAATTTCTTTAGTAAATTGTTGAGGATCTCTCAAACAGTGTATATATATTTCTGTGCAGAAAGATTTTGGAGGAAGCATCAATGTTACTGCAGCTCTCTCATCCAAATGTAGTGAAAGTCCTTGGTTTGTGTGTGGAAAGAACAGAATCCATTGAGCACCATGGTCAGTTGTTACCTCTTATGAACTTTTGTTTTCTTGCTGGCATTTCACCTCTCTGCCATGACTTCCTTTTTTGTGGTTGAGCAGGTGAAGGCAAACCTTTATCTTCTGCTGGAGTTGTTGTAATCAAAGAAACGGGAACAAAATTAAATATGGAGCAGTTGAAGATGTTGTCATGGGAAAAGAGACTGAAAGTATGCTTCGAGTTATGAGAATGTGTATGGCGTGTCTTAATGGTGCGGTTTGATATTTAAGCCACTGCAGGAACGTTAGGATATCAACTCAGTAATAGACAACTCTGTCACAGACGCATAATTTAAAAAATATTCCATCCGTTGAAACTACACGTGAATTTCTTGTTTTCAAAAGTTTATTTTCCGCTGGTATTCTAGAGAAAAAAATGCAAAAACACAAATTCCATGCCGTTTACTCCAGCTATAACGTTGGATTTCTTGGAAAAACACCTGGTAAAATTTTTGTCTGCAGTGTCAGGGTTTCAGTTGTGTAAAAGTGAAACCCTTTTTTTCATGGAATAAACTATAACTCGCAGGGATTACAAAACTGCTGTCTACGAAGCTGACCTAAAGCAGCTTTTCTTCCGTGTCCTTTCCTTGCGTTGCCAGTTAAGCCCAATTCCTTCCATCAACTGACACGACCACATTCTTTTTACACGTTCAGTCAGGAACCATGGTCCTGATACTAGGTTATTTTTGCCAAAGGAGTCACTCGAACGTAGTTTTAACCCCAGGCGCATTTGTTAAAGCAAACGCCCTGCTCAGGTAACCATAAAATGCAGTACTATACGAGTCAGGAAAAGTAGGGAATAATGCCACCCTTAATTTGATTACGTCTTCCTGGGACACATGATATCTGTTATTTCCGGACCAAAGTATTTTTAATCACTTTCGCAACAAAATTGTATTTGCACAGAAACGTACATATCATACACATTGTATGCACTGTACCACCAAAAAGGGGATTTTTAGTTTGTGCATAGCAAACGTCGTGTACGTGTTAGATCCGTTTTTTCTTCGTATCAAGTCATGGTGTAGGACCGGGTTCTCAAACTCAAATTGCTCCGAAGGCCAAATTAGGACCTGTAAAGCAACCCGAGGGTCGCATTATAACGCTGACGCGACAATGGCGGTACCTGAACCTTGCAAGAAACAGCTTTTACATCGCATTTTCTGCGAAAGAGGAAAATCATTTCTAGCCTTCTCTACGTTGTTTTAAAGGAACTTGATCAATCGCTGCTCAAGCACTTTAAACACCGGTGAATAAACTACAGGGCGACACAAAAAAACTGTCATCACCAAAAATTGAATAACTTCCAAAATTTTATTTAGCTTGACACAAAACTTCAGCTACATTAGGTCAAGCCTGTGTAGCAGACATCTCCAAAGTTTCAAGTCTGTACTACAAAAACTCTTTGTTTCACTGGCGCTCAA
>JGI24158J21664_10012233_pt1 | contig 11381 bp, 10 predicted proteins | sample Ectturendosymbi3_FD_21664 | JGI IMG/M metagenome (IMG submission 21664)
CCCCCCATTTAAAATCTGTGCCCCCCCATTTCATGTTTGGCCCTCCGTTGCTGCATACATCCAATATTGTATTTAAAAATGTGGCCTCCCTTTTGGTCTTTGGCCCCCTATTGCGAAAAACTGAACTTAGCTCTAGGTATGCGCTTTTAGACAAACAATGCATTTGCTTGCAAAGAAGTATTCAGCTGGTGTTGTGTATCCCTGCTGCTAACTGTGCAAAAAGATAATTGCCACCTATTAAAGAGCATGATAATTTTCTGGTCCACAAAAGAAATGAAAATGCACTGTGTTGGAAGGATGAATTTTCTAGTGAGTAGTGTCTAATAAATCTGTCACTCTACTCACTGCTAACCTAAGAAAGTTGAAATTGAGCTTGCAGCGTCTCTGTGATGGCAGTACACAACGTAACTGTTCATCATTTACGTGAAACAATAAAAAAGCATTGAAAACATAGTGTTAAATTGTATGTTTTTGTTATGGATATTAATTCGGTACTTATTTGGTATAATTTTAGATTAGATTTGGTATATTCGTTGTAAGGAGGGTTGGCAACACTGCTCTGCTCGTGTTCTTTCATTTATCTGTAAGCTCCTTGTTACTTCCATGTGTGCCTAAGTCTACTGCGTTGCGTGTAAGAGTGAAGACGTTATGCAATACTTCAGCTATCGCAAGATGTAAACCGCACTTCTTGTGACATAGGTTGGGAAAGGTATTTACTTCACTGTAGCCCTTGCGTGTGACATCAGCGCAGCTGTGCAAATTACTTGCAAACAGCAGCATTCCGAAATCGTATGTGCTTTCAGTGGACTCTGACTTAAACAGCTTCTTCATAAAAAAATCAAAACTGTTTTTACCGGAGAAGGCAAAAGTTGCAATGCCTTTGCGAGAATTTCCACAGCATCAGCACGAAGATTGCAGTTCATTAACTTTAGCATTCGCACGTTTTGTAAACTCTCAGTCACAGACTCCATTTCAAAGCATTTGATGTGATTCCAACTGAGATCTAGGCATTCCACCTGTGAAATGGCAAATATAGGCTACTCAACAAGGTAGTTTCCTAAATTGCCAGCCAAACAGGGCCTGGTGGGGTGATAGACGAGATCGATCCCCGAAATTTTGAACGGCAATTACTTGTTATAAAGTTGGCCGATTCCGGTTGGTAATGGCTGGTTTGATGTATGCGTCGAATTCCCTTGTATTGTTCTGCACTGCACACATTTTCTATAGACCAACCCATGGATATATAGACCAGCTATGTCCAACCCAAATGGCTGATTGAGCCGAAATTATGTCACTATCTTAACCAGAGCCGCAAATTTAATGGCTTACTAGCAAACTGAATATTGCTTAAGCTAATGTACTGAAAGCATTCGAATCTTAACCGGCAATGATAACAGATGTGATAAAGCACCACCGAGGGCCACTCGCATGAAAAATGTTAAATTCAAGATAATCAAAATTAGGACAGGTTGTCAGTATGTACCGAGTCAAATGAACCTACACATTGTACAAACTAAGTCGTGGCGCTACAAGACCACTAGTTACCATCACAACACCATATAAAATCGATTATAATTTTACTTCTTAGACCAGACCATGACCTGGTGGCAACTGCGTCCGCTTTGTGCTGGTGGGACTTGTGTTTGAATCTTGGCCGGGTAAATGCCCTTGTGAATTGGTACTGTAGCCTCCTTACCAGGGCGCACGTTGTGTGGAAGGGCTGCGAGATGCGAATCTAATTAGCTAAAGACCAGAGCCTGCTAATAAGTGCTTTCGGTAAGTTCGACTTTTTCCCGATTGAATTACATTGTAAGTTGGTACTTTGTAAATTGGTACCTTCCTACTATAGGCTCACGGTGTGTGGAAAGCTGTGGGGACCATCAGGAACGTAATAGAAACGCGTCAGATGACCCCGAACTTTGGAAACGCTCAGTAGCTCTACAAGACCGCTGAACATATCAATGCCTGTCAAAATACGATCTCTAACTTCTTTGACCAGCCACTGGCGTGGTGGTTGATGCGCCGCTTCGATGCTGGTAGGTTTGGAGTTCAATTCCAGACCGGGTTTTATCAAGATTCATGACCTTAGAAATTGGTACTGTAGCCTTCCTACCAGGCGCACGGTGTACTGAAGAGCTTCAGGGGCATTCTCATCGTTATTCGTTGTATCCGCTGGGTTGTACTGTTGTTTTCTATGTGGTTTCTGCAGATGCGCGTAATTGCGCACGTCAATCATGCAACTACGCCCTGGCGCTACAAAACTTGATTGTTGTGCAGCGCACAGACACCAAGTAAACTTTATCTATTTTCTCCTTAATTTCATTCCAATAAACCGATATACCACTGAACGTTATAGCGCGTCGATTCTGTCACGAATACAAAAAGACATTCAGCAAAATTTGTCATGAACGAATACAGCCAATCAGAGTTGGCAAATCTCGTCGCCCCTGAACAATTTTTCTGGCTACGCGCCTGCAAGCATGTCACTTGCTTTAAAACCCGTGATCTATCAGCAACTGTCACTTACGTCATAAGTGCGTCACAGTTCCGCAACCGCTGGCACGCTTGCGGCTGCTATAGTCACGCAATGGATGAGCATGCTTGATTACGACTGTTCCTTGTATAAGGTTCACACTCACAGTAGAGAGTAAAAAAACACCTTAGTTAGAACAAAGCTGACTTGGTGTTTGATCGGATTTTGAAATCGATCTCGTAGATCGGATTTTGAAATTTTGTTTGCAGCTTTTCGGATCGACTAGTCCAGGGGTTTTCAACAGGGGGTACATTTACCCCCAAGGGGAAAGTTTTACATATCTGTTTTTTTCCACGGTGTAAACCCCCAAGGATAAAATCACTATTACCCCAAGGGTAAAACCCCCAAGGGGTAAATTTTACATATCCTGGGGGTAAATTTAATGATGCTGTTGTACATATTTCTACAGCGCTAGTAGGTAAACAAAAAACAGGGGGTGAGTTTTATGTTAGGAAGCTGGCAAGGGGTAAACGGGAGAAAAAAGGTTGAGAGCCTCTGGACTAGTCATTTGACTTATGTCGACGATATATTCGACACCCATCCAAAAAAAGAATGGCTTGGGACAATGCGATGCACGGCAGACAATGGCGGAGCAATTACGTCCATTGGAATTGTTATGCAACCAGACCCGAAATTCCCACATAGGCTCTCGAGGCTATGGTCTGAAGCAGCATCTTTTCCAGCGGCGGCAAATATTCTTTCGAACGTTTTTTTGAGGTACTTTGCTTAGGTCCTTTGCGTAGGCCCTTTGCAACCCCATCCTAGAGTTACCTGCCTGTCTGTTTTCCTGTTTCAGTGCATTCCGATGACTGTGAAGTGAGGAGACAGTGATTAGAATCGATGTATTTAAGTGTAATTTTTCAAAATCAGATTAATCGTGCTACTCACACGGCACGGACAAAATTTTCCTTTTGGGTGAAAAGTGGACGGCACATCTATAGCCTATGGGCGGCCGTACTAGACTTTCATACTTCAGACTGTTTTGACTTTCATACTTCAGACTGGGAAGAGCATATAAGACGGTAACTAATCAGCTTTACTCTCGAAAAAAAANCGGCTGCAACCTGCAAATGTTGCAAAACGTTAACNTCTTACCTTAGTAGATTCAGAAATTTCAGTCATCATTCGTTGCAGGCTGTCACCAACAAATCTTGTCCGAACCTTGATTTGTTGCAGGGCACGCTTGCCCGCCCGCATCACGTGACAAACGCATGCCACGTCGCTCGGAATGGTTGTTCCTCGAAAGAGCAGCATCTGTGGAAAGCGATCCGCCACCCTTTCCGTAAACTCCCGATCATTTGCCTCACGTGCCCAGCTGCAGATCTGCTCCAAACAAAAAGCTTGCTCGCGTGATGCTCTAGGACAGGGGTCTCCAAACTATGGCCCGTGAGCCGAATCTGGCCCGCGAAGCCATTTCATCAGGACCGCAAAGCACTTTATCAATAATGAAAAAACAATTTATTTACAAAAAAATTATTGATTTGGTAGAATGTAACATTTCACCAAACAATGAGTTTATGCAAGGCGGCCATGTGAATGTCAGTTGGCTAAGTGTTACTGCACTGCACTCTGGCTTAATCTTAGCTGATATCTTGTCGCAATCTGAGGTCTTCTGAAAAAGGTGCATCCCATCTGAAGCCAGGTTTTCTTACTACGCTAAAATCAAAGAAACAACTTCACCATTCCTTTCAATATATGTTTTTCTATTATAAACAACATCCATGTTTTGACATTTTTTTATTTTGGGCCGGGAGTTTATGTTCGGCCGTGAACTGTTTTGTAATAGAATATGCGGCCCTCGGACAAAAACGTATGGAGACCATGCTGAAGTCCTAGGATAGGTTTTACTTTATCTCAGCCAGCGATCGCAAAATAAGAGCACACTTCATTTGTTCATCTCTCAGATGTTTGTAACCATCAGCTTACACAAGTGGGCTAAGCCTAACGAAAACNTTCATCATACATTGATATCCTTCCATAATAACAAGAGATTCAACTTTAAACTTAAGCCTCTTTACCAAAAAGTGGTCATTTTAAATACAGTAGTCCAAGAGACCGTAGATACTTAAATATGAAATGTAGAAGTTGACTGACTGACGAAGGAAGCGTACCTTGGGGAAAATATTTGACTGACTGTCAAGAGGTGAAAGACAAGACAATGTGACCAACAGGAATTTTGGGTAGTCTATTGATCTTTGATGTTAAATCGAATGAAATGATTCCGTGTTTGCCCGAACTAACTCAAATGTGAAGATTTTAATCAGTAGTTTTTAGGTCCATCAACATGTGTCTCTTTGAATAGGATTTCAGGTTATGAGAATAATTTAACAAATATATTTTCGCGCCGGCAGCTCAGTAGTAGAGGGTCAGCCTCTCAAATGGAAAATTGGGTGTTCGACCCACGACCAGGCAGAGAATCGCCGTAGAGCTCTTTTGGCAAAGAATGTTCACCTCAACCGCTCCGGCAAGAAGCTAATTTCAGGCTTCGACATGCTGCCAATCGTCGTTACCCAAAATCATATCACAAAACGAGAATAACATACCTATTCACAGATATATTCTAGTTTCGCTGTTAGTGGATACATGTGTGCTTTGCGTTTCGTGTATTCTTTCTGCGTGATTTCAGGCAACCTACGCGTGATTCAACACCGTATACGTGTTTGCGAACAGTCTGACAGTTGACACGATAGCCTGCAAACCTACATCACCGCGGTTGGTCGCTGTTTCCGTTCCCTCTGGTGAACGCTCAGCGCTGTTGTTCGCCGTTATTCTATACCGAAAAGTTTAACAATGCGTTATTCTGAGTTTTTAAGGATAAAGTGGTTTTTAATCGGTTGTTGGCTTTAACGATATTTCGTTGGAATGGCAATCTCTAGAAAGCAGGTCGTTTAGCTATAAGACTGACCCGCGCTCCTGCAACAATTGGGTTGACCCCTCAACTTGCAGTGATTTCCACGGAATCGCAATCTACAACGCGTTCCTCACAACCTTCAAGACCCTGCAGCTGCAATATTGCATCAAATCTCCTATTTTTTCATAAATAACCGTACCATTGCCGAATTTAATTTTTCCATTGTTTTTCCACGAAATTTTTCTGAATCTTGGCAATATCACTGATTATGTTGGAAACCAGCATATCCAATGATGGCACTGTTGCTTGTGGCGTAAGTATGGTCTCCACAAAAGTTTGCAAATTACATTACAAGAAAAAACAAAGTGAGAAAAATCTTTCAAACTTCTTGTTCTTGTTGTTGTTTAAAAAAAGAAAACTAATCTTTATTTTTTGAAAATTCTCCATAGCAATGATCGTCGCCAAGGAAGATTAACGCTACCTGAATCAATCTTATAGTTTCTTTGTCGCTTAACTTGCTGATGAAAGTCACGGCGAATGTCTTCAACATTGTATTCTTTTGCCTCCACTCGTCCATGCAAGTCGGAGGGAGATTGAGTTTGCTGACAATCTGCTCGTTGCAAAGACCGAAAACGAATTTCGCCACAACTTCCCAGGCAGGGTCACTGAAACTGGCCAAGTATTTCTGAAATTCGACAGCAGGCAGGAAGGCCATGAACATNACTGCGGCAAAGAACTCTTGCCAAATCAGGTGGGAAAAATAGCTTCGACGGTCGATCTCAAGGATTGACATTTTGACATTTACCGANTTGGNCACAGACATGCTCAAAAATGCGGCGCTTGTCGCTTGGTCAATGCCGGACGTGGCGAGATCATGGTGATCGAATACGTATTTGCGTTTCAGAAATCCATTCCAAGCCAGAGTTGCGAGTTTCCTGGTAGCGCACTCTTGACCACGCAGGTGCTCGCTCCTCACGTAGTCGCTGTAGGAAGACATCAGTACGTCCGTCATTGAAGTCAGAGAAACTTCAGCGGTAACGTGTTTGGATAGGTACACATACGTCAGAATGCAATTGACGGGCACGTAACAATAGGCCGATATGCTTGGGTGGTCGCGAAGAAAAGATTGCACTTCGGGCAGCTTGTCGCCGCATATTTGACGTCCGATGTCGATCCTGGCTGCCTCGCCAAGTCCCAAAACTTCGACCAGCAAATGGGGCCTGTGGTCAACGTTCAAGTCGAAGATCTGTTTCGGACGTGAGGTGACCAGTTTTTTGGCCAAAGGCAAAAGGTTTCCCCCCAAGAGGTTGCAGATGAAAACATCAGCGGTGGAAGACCCGTGCAACGTGCAAGACGGACACCTTTGAGATATGCTTCCGACACTGGCCTCGTCCAGTCCATCAAAGATGATCACGACGTTGGGGTCGTTATGGAGCACGTTCAACAGCCTCGTGTCTGAAGCCGTGTCATGTTGCCAGCTGGGGAGGCACGTGCTGACCAGAAACTGAAGCAGATTCATTGTCTGCTGAAAATTTACATTTTTCACAAAAATGAAGAAGAGAAAAGTAATTTCATCGAAAATCTGTCCTTTCAACAGCTGCCGCACCAGCAGCTTTGTAAAAGTAGTTTTTCCGATCCCAGGCTGTCCGTAAACTCCAACCACATTGCTGTACTTGGCAATATAATTCATTTTTGCGACTTCGCTCGAGCAAAGCTTGTCCGCCTCTAGTTTCGCATTTTCCACAGATCGTTGGAAGAGTTCGTGAGGCTGGATGTCCGCTTGCGGGGCTTGGTCGAAAATCTTTTTGATGTCTTCTCTTCGAAGATAATGTCCCCTCTCATCGGCGTCAAACGAGCGCTTGGTATATCTAGCAAGTTGAAGTTGCACCGTTTCGAGAGCTCGTTCGAGGGTGACGGGAGTGGAATTTTGGTGGGCAGCGGCAGCTGCGTAGGCTTTCAGTTGCCGAACCAGAAGCTCCACTGAAAACGTAAAATGAGTTTTTTTTACAAGTAAAATACGCACATCAGCAGCGTGCGGAAAGCTTCGTGATCTTAAGTTCAAGCCACGAGAAGATATCATGGCGCGCAGTGTGATGGCCGTTTGCGCCATGTAAAATTTTGTTACGTTTTAAAAATTACTGTAAAAGACTTTTTTCACAAAACGTTTTGTTATAAAAAGTATTGTACCATAAAAGTTAAAAAAGATTTTTAAAAATTATTCTAATTGACAAACTGTTTCAAACTGAAAAGAAATTATTTTCCAAAAAACGTTGAAAGTGTTCACTCAAGGAAAAATTTCATCACGACTATTTTTTGTTAGTAAGCCCAACTCAATTGAAATTTGCTAATAAACCATATGTTAAATCCATTTGTTTTGTGTTCTGTCTCAGGGCCGTATTTTTACCTGACAAATCATTGCTAACATTGTTTTGTTTTCGGTAGCTTGCTTTGAATTTTATCAACGAAGTCTAATGTGTCTTTCTTTGTTGAAGTTTGCTTTAAACATTGGCTGTGGTTAAGGTAAGCATAAATTACAAAATTCATGCCAGGAATTGAAACATTTTGTAAAACAGCTTTGCATTTCATACCTTACAGTTAGATTAGTCGAAGGATAGTGGACATTTGTCATAGTTGCAACGTGAAATGCACAAGCAACAAGAAAGGTCATCATGCTTGTTGGAAATAACGCTTGCAGTAGACCTTGTACAGTTCTGTAGTGTTCATTGGCATCAAAATGATGGATGGTCCTAGAATTAGATTTTAGACAGACTATAAATGTGTCATATGTAGCACTGGATAACTCTGATATCGCAATAGAAAGATTGCTTCCCATTTTCAGTGCTTGATAGATTAGGCTTAGGTTAGTTAGTTTATCATGCCTAGAGTTAGGCTTACTACAATTTCTTACGAGAAAATCAGGACCAATGCAGATACTAGTTCTGGAGGAATGCTGTAAGCTTCAAGTGGATCTGGGGGTTAATGAGCTCTGGTGACAATCCAAGAAAAAACTTGTTGACATAAAAATCTAAAGCACAGTTGCTAAACAATTCATTTATTGTTCAACTTGTTTACTCATACTAGAATGAGAAAAACTGCTGTCAAAACCGAACACGCAATATGTGAGTGAAAAATTTGGTTTGTTCACAAATTCAATGGGAAACCCTTCGCCAGCGCAGTTGGACTCAGTAAAAAAAATTTTCATCACGAATTATTGTAAGTTTAAAAGAATTTGACAATTTTTAAATAACTTTTTGCTAAAGTAAAATTTTTCGTGAAAAAATGTCGTTTTCAAATTCTGTAACAAAACTGTTTACTAGAAAAATTATTTGCAAAAAAATTTTTGCAGTGAGTTTTTCAAATATAACAAAAATTTTATATGGCGCAAACGGGCCACCATACTGCAGTGGTAATGCGCTGCATTTCACTTCAATTGTTCTAGCGAACAGAAGAAATTTCGCTTTCGATCCACAAGGGATATAGCATTGCACCGTTTTCTTCTTGGGAGACTTTGATGATGACATCTGGCATTTGTCGATAATAATACCGTATTAGAGTAATATTGATGATGTCATCTGACGTCAGTCAAAAAAAATTTAAATTTGCGGTCTGGAGATGCAAACCTCAATATTCTTATTTAACAGTTGTTAATGGTTGTGTTCTAGTAGTTCAAAAGCCAGGTGTCTGTGCGTCTTTTCGACGTTATGACCGCTCTAGTGTTTACCTTACGGCTTACAGTAACAACGTGTATAAAACCCCAGTACGCTAACTTCACTTGCATTTCAGCTCTGTTGTTAATTAACAGTAACAAATGCGTATGAAACCCCAGTACGATGTCTCGGTAAGTGACGCATTAACATTCATATTCAATTAAGCCAGAAATGATCCACGATCGGACATAAACCACCTCAAAGTTCGTTACAGTTTATTCGAGGTTATACGTAGACACACTTTGGATGTGAATGTGTTTCAAACGATACTTTAGACCAGGGGACTCCAAACTTTTTTCCCAGAGGGGCACATAAGCTACTAAACAGCAATTCGAGGGCCGTACATCTTGCGTTATGTGATTGTTTCGGGATATGTTATATTCTGCCTAATCACCAAATGTTTCGTAAATACATTGCATTTCAATACTGACAAACAATCTCTCCGCTCGGATGAAATGGCTTCGCGGGCCGGACTTGGCTCGTGGGTCGTAGTTTGGAGAACCCTAACCCTGCTTTATTCGCAAGCACAGTGGTCACAATCATGCACAGTTCGTCACAATGAAAGCATAAAAAATTGGACATTAAGTTTTTACTCAACACATGATATGATGTCTTGTCGCCAAAATTAATTCTTTTTGAAAGTGAAAGTTGCACACAATTACAAACGACGAACCGAAGCGCTCCAAGTCTTGCTGTGAAAGACAAGTTTCGGTCTTCTGACCAACATAGTTATAGTGCACTAGGTCTCCTACTACAATGGTTGTATTTCTTTCGTGGTCTTTGCCTCCATGAGCTGTCTCGGCAGATATCTGTTCGTTCCGTTTCTGCAAATATAACCAGTTTCCTCTTTCAATACCAGCTTGAAATCGCGTCAAAGCTATGCATATAGCCTCCATATCTGCGACAGAGGATGCAGGCATCATCTGCTTTTCAGTGACAAAGAACGTAACAGTGGATCGTCCTCCACAAGACACTATGAATTACAGAAACAGTTTAAAATTACTCACGTCCAAAAAAAAGGTGGGAAGCTCTAATAATAACGCAAACAAAACTTGTCTAAACATTGCGCCAAATTCGCATCGTTTTAATTCATACGGAATGTTTTTTACAACAAGAACATAAAAATCGCACTATTCTGTGAACTGATGTAACAACTATTGGACTCTCACATTAAGTGATTTTGTAACAGCGCACGAAGTATTGACTCTGCCAAAAAAACGTTTTCTCATAATTATCACCAGACGCGCAAGTTCTGTAAATCTGTACCATGAAAGCTGTAGAGTCCACGCTGTTTGGTGCCGCTTGACTGCGTGGGGCGCCGATAAGTCCCAAAAATGTCACAAGTACTTTTCTCAACACAACACTTTTGCTTCCGAAAGACCTTAGGTTCGAACATGGGGGCCCGGGGGCGCCAAACTTGCTTCTTGGCCCGGGCGCCGTCTAGCCTCGTTGCGCCGTCTAACCTGGCTGTACCTAATTCCTGTGTCAGTAAAGAAGATCTGCAAGGAATTGCAGGCTGCTGAACCGAAGGTGACACGGGGCTTAAGAAGTGCACAACAATTCTCCACAGAAATTTCCCGAAAATCCGAACAGTTGCCCTGTGCGAGTTCCACGCTCTAAGGCCTGCGCCCAATACAGGTCGCCGGTCGAGTAAAAGCTAGCGGCGGCAACATATGTTACTTGCAATCTAAATCACCAGCACAACTTAGCAAGTAAAATCTCTGGACATCTTGCATTGCATGTTAACCAGGGTTGGTGTACGTGGTAATGGGTTCATGCGCACTGAAATTTTATTCGTTACTTCCACTTTCATCTGTGAATTGCAGCAGTCTTGAAGTGTTGCTTAAACAACCACGGTTAAAATAACAAACTAAGCAAATACTCTAGTTTCTTGGTAACTGACGTCACGCAGAACCCTTGCATACCTAGGGCCGCTGCTGAAAGGTGGTGTCACGTTTGGTGATTATAATGAAGGCGCCGGAGTTGGACTAGAACTAAATGAACTACAACATTATGAACTTGGAAAGCATATGTTTAAGTTGCACAACAATGAAACTCCTCTTTTACTCATTGGAAATTACCAACTTGTCCGTGATAGGCATAATTACAATACAAGGCACTCAGCAAAAGATAACTATGTAATTCCTTTAAGACACCGAAAACAAGATCAAAATAGTTTCATGTACTTAGGGCCTAAAGTTTGGAACTCCATACCAGTAACTATTAAAAACAAAACATTTATCCAATTTCAAAAGCTTTACTATGATTACCTATTAGAAAATTATACTTA
>JGI24158J21664_10012235_pt1 | contig 11379 bp, 11 predicted proteins | sample Ectturendosymbi3_FD_21664 | JGI IMG/M metagenome (IMG submission 21664)
TATCACTTAAACACGCATGGAAAAAGTGTAACAAAGGTCATGGAAAAAGTCATGGAATGTCATGGAATTTGGTTTTGAAAATTGTGTGGGAACCCTGCTGTTCGCAAACAAGCACATTGCGTTCAATCACGAATGGAATATTACTGGGAATTACGCAGTAAGAATGCACAAAACATTAAAGCACTAATGTATCCACTATAACTTCCCATGGTCCTTGACTCCGTTTTGATGATGCTTACGGCAGTGTACTGGTAATTTTTTGTCATATTTTTCGCAGTCATTTTGTATGATTGCGTCATTTTTGCAGCAAAGAGTGACAACGCCCTCCCGAATTGAAACAGCAACGTTAATGTCGTGATGCATATAACGTAATGCTTAAGTAAAAGTGATGAGCAAGTGATTTGTAGGAACGTTATCGCGAGCGATTTTCGTCGGCGCTGGCAACCAAATACAAGACGAGTGCAACGATTCTCCTTTGATGGAAAAATCAAACCTGCGAGTAACTCGAGGTTTCAAACTGCCGTGCAAGCATGTCGTCCACCTTGCCCTGGGACAGCTCAGTCAACTTGAGGAACAGCTTCAAGACGCAATTGGCAGCGCAGAAAAGCTTTGCGCAGCTACGCTTGCAGTTCCCGCTCTTGGCACAGGTACCGTGGTTTATTAATCGGTGAGAAAAGTTTTGGAATATCGAGACCAAGAAAGCAGGAATGCGGCTGTAAGAAGTTTTTGTTTGCGGTTTTAGAACATCCGTGTTTTTGCTAACGTCTGCGTTTGCCGACAGAATAACTTTGTTTGCAAAAGCTTTCTTGATTTGCAAACTGTTATATCCATCGCCCCCGTTGCGATAAACGTTCGTGGCCCCAGCAGCGGGAAAAGATCGATGGCCTCCGCGGCATAAAAACAATGACCTGGCAGTAGGTTTTGTCAATAAATTTTGATGATAATAATAAAACAAATAATACATTGTAATAATGACAAATCAAAGAAGTCAACCCTGCTCAGTCACATTGATTTTTGCGTTGATAAAACTTTTTTACGTTACGTTGATTGTGAGTTTACACACATTTTCTGTTTAATGCCTGCCCCTGGAAGCGCCACAAACTGGTCTTCCTTCTGGTTAGAGGAACCTTCCTATAGGTACGTGGTACGTGTGGTAACTTTTATGAGACTAATTGTGCACGCTAATTGTATTGAGAAGTAGACAATAGTCAAAATGACGAAATGGAGGTGCTTGACTGAGAAGATGAGTTGCATTTTTATTTTTTAGGTGGACTAAATTGGAGCGCGAATGACGTTGCATCCCGTTTCAAAAAGGTTTTCCAAGATGTAGGAAAACAAAGTCCCAGTTGCCTTCAGCGAATTGATGTCATCGTGTTCAAACTAGACGATCTTAAAACTTTTCAAGACATTTTGCTGGCAAATGAAAGTAATTTCAGGAAGTTGAAGTCGTTCAGAGAAGAATAATCGTTGTAAACGTCAAATAAATTGCTGAGCCATCTTTAAACGCAAACATTTCTATTCAGAAAGTAGCTCGGCTTTTGTCTCTTGTCCCTGAACCGAAGTAAAGTTTGTTCTTGTCTAAAAAAGAGTCGTTAAATCACGCGCCGACTTTTTTTCGTCAGCTATAAACGCCGTTTATGATCCGTGGTCCGTGTGTTTGAAATTAGAGATCCCTTCACCTTCGGTCCCATACCAGAACGTAATTATTTCTGAAAAGTACGTCGTGATGCAGTTGGATTTTAAGACGCTTTCGACTCATTTTAAGAACACCGTTCAATTGACATGCCTTGTCGGTGTGAGCACACGTCCATTAACGCCGAGCACGAGGCTGGACAGGCCGCAAGCACCGTTTTTCAAGTCTTCGGTGTGACCCGATCGAGATTCGAACCTAGCGTGCCAGCTTTAGTGGCGCGTGCTCAATCCAACTACATTTTGCGTGAAATAGGAAACGCAACAGCTGCAAACTCTATTTGAAACCGTTATTATCACGATGGTCAACGCGGTACGTTGAACACAGAAATCCTGACACTGGGTGCAGAGCGTTTGAATAGAGCAATGGAGCTTGCTTGGAAGAGGTCGTCAATACAAAGTGTCGGTGTGTCCGTTTATGCCGGAAATGATCAAGACATGCAGCTGGTGAATTTTGTGTGATCAGTAGATTTTACATTACTAGTTCTTTTTTTCAAAAAAATCTACTGACTGCTTGCATATTTATTTAGTTTTGACATAAAAATTTATACCGGAGAAGAACGAACTTTAACGTCGTGGGCAAGTTTGAAATGGAAAGGGCATGGATCGCATGAGCTGCCGCATCGATTTTTCATCAGCGTCAGTTTAACTTCGCAAGCTATAACAAAGAGGAATGTCGTTCAGCTGGTTTAGATGACACTTGCAGATAAACACCGACTTCTATCACATTGGGCGCTTAATCAACCAATCAATCAAGCGTTTTTGTTTGAAAGTCTTAAATTAACGCTTGCTTATTCAGCGTAAAGAAATCTTTCAGCGTTCACAGAGAGGTCCACACAAACGAAACGTACTGTGCGCGACCCTGGTCACGTGGCAGAATGCGCGGGACCTATGTTGATTGGATAAACAATTTCGGCTTCAAAGGACCGGCGCATCCGTCATGCCTACTCGAGTAGCTGTTAGTGACCTTGCCACTCGTGCTATTAACTCATATCTGCTTTGATTTCTACCCGCCCTTTCTGACTCGCGTCTCTTTCTATTTTCTGGGGTGACGGGAACAAAACCACAACGGCCTTAAGCGTACACGATACGAGATATCGAAATTTGTGTTTTTGTTCAATGTGTTTTTTTTTATTACTTTCAAGGAATCAAGATCAAGTTGGGCACGTGGTCATCAAAACGCATTCGACTTAAATTGGGTCGACTCGATACAGAGCCGAGTGTCTGGAAATCGAGTGCATGTTTCGATTTTAGCGCTGCTCGTGATTTCCCTAAACCGGCAACAGACATTCACAAAACGTTTTCCAGTAAACCACAAGCGAGTGGATTCGATTTTGTTGCACGAATGACTTTTGCATGTCGCTGGAATCGATCTCTACGCCGAGATTTCGTGCTTTCGTTGCACCTCCCGTTTTTTTCTTTCGATGCCTTTCAGTGGAACGATTTGTTTTTGTTTGTTTTTTTCAATTCAAAAAACAGTAAAACACTACCATAGTTACTCTATTGTTTTCGAAACGCTTAACCGTTAAAATACGAAAATAAGTAAAGTAGTTCATAGATTTAGATCGAACCTATGAAAAAGTCTACAGAGCTTTGGGGTGTCATCAATTCTGTCTGCCTCCACAGCAGTTCATCCGCAAAGTCCTGTCATATCACAGTAAGCCGTACATTGGATTCAAAACTGTGTTCTTAGCACCATTATCGTCATCGATAATGCTAACAGTAAATCAGTCAAACAATCGTCTACAAAAAACTTTGAAACATATATTCGTGTGGTTGAAGATTTGCCAGTTTGGTAAGCCACGTTAAAGTTGACGTTACAAGCTTTATCGTCAAACGCGTCTTGCATGGGTTGAAAGCTCATCAAACATACAACTATTTAACCGTCAACCATGCGATCTTGAACTATTAACAGGCGTGCACAGCTCTGGATGAAGAACTCAGCAAACAGTCGGTCGTGGTGACGCTGTCCCCTGAAAGCATCGAAGGGTTTTCGGAGCATGATTTTGTGTACGTTTATCTCACTGCAGCCGACTTCTCAGTCGACATCTGCCTGGAGACGTAAGACTAACTGAACTTACGCAATGTGTCGTGTGGGTCAATGTTCATCGCCAATTCTCTGATTGACAGACAGGTGCTTTTTGTCCAGTGCGATCGAAAAATTATTTCCATTTTTCTATGTGTTGTTTTTATCGTTGTTCTCCTGACCAAAGATGTTTAATAGAAATGTTTTTTAGATGAAATCTGTTTTTTGAATAACTGTTTTTTTCTGTTACTGATCTGTTTTCGTTTTAATTTTCTCCAGATCTCATCTCACGCTCAGAGGCTTCGCCGACAGTGTTGCTGCTGTGAGAGATGCTGTCTACGCAATTGCTGCCGAATCGAAGAAAGCCCTTCTGCTTTCCAAGTATTTCTCGTGGAAATGGTCTCCAGACAACATAGCTTACCACGAGTTTCCTTCTCGCGTTTCGTGCGTTATCGAACACGCGTACCGGGTAGGTTTGTTTTTTTCAGCTAAATGAAACTAAACGCTACAGTTTTTTCTCAAACAAAAATTGTATTTTTGGTTTATTTATTTCGGGGGGTGATGAGGCAGATGGGACCAACATATCGACCCGCCGTGCCCCGTGAAGAAAGGTGAACACAGCCTTACCTCTTCAGGTGTAGGGATTGCCGCATGACTGCGCTTGCAGCAGGCTCAATGCAAGCCCTCTCTTGCACAGATATGCCTGTAGAAACGCCTTGCCGCGATACCCCTGATTTTTTGCGAACTTGGTTGCGTATGCTTTGTCTGGGACTTGAAAATATTTTAATCTTTTCGATTTTCTTGCGTCACGTGTGGATTTGAAACTTTGCTGCCCAGTAACACCACGTGTTATGATGCAATAGCCCTTANGAACGGGGCACTGGTTTGCAAATGCGAATATGGGACATGGCTGCAATATTCCCGGCCACGAACGTTTGCTAACGCTGTGTTGTAGTGAAGNACCCATNTACACGAACTATCCGGAATGTTGATCACAGTTCAAGACAACGCATCCGTTGTTGGTGATTCGAAGTTGGAATAGGGTGTTAATCACAGTTGTTATTTCGCGGGTGCGAGGACGGCTCGACTAAGCTGAAGTTCTGCTTGAACATACTACCAAGTAGTCAGTTTAGCTTAAGCAGTAACGTACAATCTTCTTTTTAGCCGCACATGCTTGAGTTCTTTTTTAAGTTCTTTTTTAAATATAAGCTTGACGCCATTAAACCACATTCCATAAGTTTCTGACCAAGGTCGATGCTGACCTTTATAGTCAGTGGCGTAGCTAAGGGGTCCGGTCCGTCCCTGGCGGAACTATGGGCTATGCTGTAGGCCAGGGGTCGGGAACCTTTTTGGCTAAGGAAGTCATGAAACCTGCGAAGTTGCATTCGTAACAATCGTGGTAAGAAAATATAAAGCGAACCAGATGCCGTCATCAAAAGAGCCACACCTGGCTCGCGAGCCAAGGTTCCCGACCCCTGCTGTAGGCTATAAACCTGCAAAAGGTGTATTGAAATAAAAGTGGTTCTAATGTCGGGACACTACTCGCAGTTGAAGGACGTTTTTGATTTTGGGTAATTTAAACTATCGCATGTGTATTTAAGCGATTGTTATCTTAGACAAACAATAAACAATCGTGTATCAGGGGTGTTGTATCAATAGGCTTTTTTACATGAAGCTGCAACACGGTTCTCAACACGCTTATCAACTCACTTGATGTCAAATTTTACTGATTCACTGCACGGTTGATTGATCGAGTGTTGGGTCGTTGTTGACGTTTGATCGTAGTCCTTATATGACGTTATAGAGTTTAGTAGGAGTATTGTGGATGGCTGTGGGCAAACGTGTGGCTTTAGTGAGCTCTAAGCTTTTGTAAGTGCTCTTAAGTTTTGTACCGGCGAGTAAAAGCGCATTGTTGGGTCTAAAAAACATTTCTGTGTAAATCTAATAAATGTGTAGTAGGATTTGTGCTCGTCAAAATAGATTTCCGTGTGTGTGGATAAATATAATCTAGCTCAGTATTCTTCAGCAGGGGTTCCGTGGTACCCTAGTGTTCCACAAAACATGTAGTGGGGTCACGTGAGTTTTAAGGGTTCCTCGTTTTTTTAGGGGAAATGATTTCTTGCTTCAGTATGTTGATGCGTCATTATGAAAATTTTTGGATCACCATGCCGCATTCAGATTCCAAGTAGGCCAATTAGTTGCACAGAAGGTTGAGTGCAGTTAATAGCCAAAAAAGAAATATTGATAGTTGTTGCGTCGCTTGTTCATTGTTGTGAAATTAAGAAGAACGTTACTGTTGCATGACAGTTATACGATGTTGCCGATGTACAGTTCACAGTAAAGAAAGAAGGCCCCTTTAAACTTTTGCAGCAGTGTTGCCAACCTTGCGGTTTTCCCACGAATTTGGGCTTGTTTTTTTGTGGATTAGCGGGTTTTTTTGAAGACTTGCGTGTTGCTTGTTTTGGCGTTTTTTTAATTAAAATTGACTTGTTTTTGCAGATTTTTGTTTGCGGATTGCTTAAATTTTACAGCACTCTTGTTGTTTCAATCTACTGCAAAACGAAATTTGGGCGTGTTTTTGTGTACATTTGCACATTTGGGCTTGTTTTTTCGGATTTGCCTCCATTCTTTTATATTTAATTTACCTGCTGGTTTTATGTTTTTTGAATTTTCCTACTAAACGCATGTTGGGCTTCTTTTTTTTCGCTAAATTACCTATTCTAGGCTTGTTTTTCAAATTTGCTTACTTGTTTTTACAAAATAACCTGGCATCACTGTTTTACAGCTTATTCAAAAGTATAACCTTGGGAACTCTGTTCCAAATATAGTAATAATGCTGCGGATTTTCCTCACAATTACCGTAAGTGTTGCTACCTGTGAGCAGGGCCGGCCTCAAGCCGATGCAACCGATGCAGCTGCATTGGGCCCCGCGCCTCTGGGGGCCCCGCGCCTCTGGGGGCCCCGCGCCTCTGGGGGCCCCGTGCCTCTGGGGGTCCCGCGCCTCTGGGGGCCCCGCGCCATGGTGTTTGGGTAGATTGTTCATTTTTGCCAGACACACCTTGCGCTTGAGAATTCAGTAAAAACGCCATATAAATTTCATTGCTAACAAAGCACGATCTCGTCAGAACTAGCTAATTTCCTCTCGAACGTCAGCAAACGTACTCGATTCTCGTGTTAGTGCTTTACTGTATATCTGTGCTCTACCACGATCGTAACACGTTTGACTGAACACGATGACGTCATAAAATCACTGCTCAGAAGGGCCTCGCGCCCAGGTCTTGCATTTGGCCCCGCACGTACCTGCTAGGGCAGGCCCTGAATGTGGGCTTCTACGTCCGCTTTAAAGTAAGCTTTGCGTTTTGAATGCATTTTCTGAGAAAATAAGTGCATACACTGGTTCTCAGATAATGTAATCAAGCATATCATGCGAAACTAGAATAATTTGGTATAACGCACCAAGGAGGAAGCTATGAGACGTCTCGCAATTTACGAATAATTTGGTTACTCGACATTTCTCGCATGAAAAATCAGCAACGTTTGTGATTCTATATTAATAAAGCAGAAAATTTTGTTTAACGCATCAGTTAGAAGGAAAAAAGAAGCTGCTAGACTGAGTGATAATAACTAAGAAAGGTTTAGAAAAAATGATTTGCAGCATCTTCAATCAGAAATATTGTTTTCAAAAAAGCATTCTGTGGTGCTTACAATGGCAAAATACACTTGTTTAATTTTGCATTCGAGGAAACCTCGACTGCAACAAATCTCGAGAATATTGCTTAGGGCCTTTTTTAATCCAAGCCGTTTGAAATGCCCCTATAAATTTTGCCTGTTTGTTCCTTCTTGTTAACAGTAAGAACAATCGTAATTTGTCAAAAGGAACATTTGACAAGACAACACAGAACACATAGTCCACTGGTACAACAGCGATCACTTCTTTAGTGACCTGCAGCTGCATCAGCCTCAACTAACTGGAGAATGATTACTAAGCCTGACTTTGAAATCAGTACAGAAGCTGTTAAAATATAAGGTTGAAAGAAAAGTATATTTTCAGCAATCGTTATTGAGAAATGGTCTTACGCCGCCACTCAAGTCACTTAATCAAAAGTGCCCATTGCGTCTGCAAATTAATTGTTAGGTAACAGCGTTCATCAACTTTTTCGCGTTTCAACGGTTGTCATTTCTTTTTATCAGAATACGGTACCAACAAGATAGGAGTAACTGCTGTTGCAACCACAACTCCTCAGCCTAAGGTTGCAGGCATTTACCTTCTGGGCTCATCGCTCGGACCAATACCACCGCATTCCAAACGAAACCTGGATATTATTTGCCGGTAAGTATGGTTTGAAAAGTTTCTTGCATCTGATAATGCAGAGCAGCGAAGACTTTCGAAAGCTGCTGCAGGGGCATATTTTAGTTCAGAAGTTAAAAAACACGTTGCTTATGACGTTCACATAAGTAACTCATTAGTTAATCGCAACCGCATGTGCTTGTTCTGTTCTAAGCATACCTTACTAAATGACGCTGACAACACTGTTCATCACGTTGTTCTCACAATGTGATGAAGCTATGGTGAAGAAGCTCAGCAAAAAAACAGGCGGCATGAAAGTTCTGCCTCAGTATTGCAAGCAGCGCTAGATTTTGGCCTTTTTCCCAGGTATCGAGATAAAAATGTCATGCGTCCGTTTGCGTTCCGGACCCACACCCACGCCCTCGGGGTTAGAAACATAGCATACCGAGTGCGGAACGGAACTTGGACACTGATTGGACAAAAAAGTCCGCAGGCTCCGGAAGCTTTCTACCCAGTGAAGAACAAACACATCACAATCGAAAAAGGAGACTGGCTGGTGAGATGCAAATGATACGTCTTTCTCCAATATTTTTTCAGGGTTATCTGCCTTTTAAAAGGCATCGGGTCCTTTTGATGTTCGACACCGCTGCGTGTTCCTACTTTAAATATTTTTAAAACCAACCCAATTTCACCACTATGATTTAAGCGTAAGTTAAACCGGAAAGTTAATAATGTAGTATTTGTCTTCACCTAAACCGATTTCAGTTTTTATGCTGATCAGGGGATTTCATGGAGACGTGTTCGTTTGTTTTTTGTCCGCAAACTTGCACCATCACCGCGTTTATATTTTAGAAAACTCACAATAATTTTTGTCTTTTTATATCCTCGCACTCAGGCAGCGCGTTGTGAGATGGAGAGCCACCGCAACAGATGGACGTATCTCGGCGCCAAGCACACGGACGAAATGTGTAACTTCTACATCATGTACTGGACACCACGAAGCTCGGTGCATGGGAACCTAAAAACTTTTAAGGTCTGTGGTAACGGATATCCGTGGGTACGCTGGAGTCGTTACTTCAAAACCGTCCCAGAAGAGCACTTCTTAACTTCTTAGCAGCTGATAGCGTGTATGAAAACTACATGTTGAACTCTTTGGGTCGACGACTGTTCCAGACACTGCAAGCTTCATTTTCATATTCAAGTGTGAAGTAGACATTGCTCATTTATAATCACGAGAAAAATTTGTGTCGTGGATGTCAACCAGCATTACAAAATAAAACAAGATTCATCTTGGGAAACGTTTCGGTGATCTGATCGGTTAGTCACTTTACAAGATAGCTGTGTCTACGGTTATGACGCAAACAACAAATGTCACCAACAGAAAAATCACCTAAAAACTCTGCAATAAATTCTACCATACTCGGTTTCTCAGTAAAACCTTGTACGTGTGGCATTTTTTAAAGTCCCACACTAAGAATGCTTACAGGTTGTGCGAGAGTAAAAAAGCTTTTAAACCCTGCTCATGAAACTTGGGCGGTCCACCACCCAGGGGCTTCTTTTTTGTTGGTTTTATATACTTAAAAAATATTACAAACGTGTGTTTCAATGAATTTTTCTGATTTTCAGAGACAAGTGGAATGGTGTCAAAGTTAGTTTACAAAAATTTCCCTGAAAGCCTACAGTATATAGAAAATCTGGTGTTATACTACCCGGGGTTAGCTGATGTGTAATAAATTTTGTGAACCTTACTACCTTAACATTTCAATGTGATTTTAAGTGCAAAACATGTTTGGCCAATATGACGAGTGACCACCGAAACCTTATACGTGAAGAGTCGTCCTACACCATGACTTGATATGAAGAAAAAAACGGATCTCAAACGCCCATGACGTTTTCTAAGCACAAACACAAATTGCCCTCTAAAAACTTCCCTTTTGGTGGTACAGTGTATAAAATTTGTATGCTGTGTATGTTTCGCTGCGCAGATACGATTTTCTTGTGAAAGTGATTAAAAATGGACGTCGGGAAGTCAAAAGCAGTTGGTCCGGAAATAAAAGATGTCACATGTCCCAGGAAAACGTAACCGAATTTTGGGTTGCATTACACCTACGATTTCTCGATTCGTATAGCGCAGGGGTCGAGAACCTGTTTGGCTAAGGGAGCCATGAAACCTACATGTTTTTAATTGTATTTCCGTGAGAGCCATTTAATATTTTTGAACACTTAATGCAACTAACTTACTGTTAATGCGACTTCTGGCCCTGCGTGGTGTTGTTGATGGATTTGAAAGAAACTCACAAAAAAAGTTTGATCCGTAACAATCATGTTAAGAAAATATCAAGCGAGCCAGATGCCGTCATCAAAAGAGCCACATCTGGCTCGCGAGCCATAGGTTCCCGACCCCTAGTATAGCGTTTTAAGATTTCCTGTGCAGAGGAGAACTCACGAAGCTGGTCTTGTATTACGTTCATAAAGCGAGTCTTGCAATAGTTCAAGATTACCTCAGAAGTACCCTGCAATACCAATGATGATTTTCAGCGGTGTACTTCAAAAAACGTTTGAACTACCGACTTCGCTCGTTAGAACATGCAAACGTGATCTACATCAATTTATGTATAGAGAAAAGCAAGTTCAGTTTTTGTCAATTTCATAAAATTTGCCATAATGTGGTTCGTATTGCTACAGGGCATAGTTTAATTAAGCCGTATTTTGGCAACATCTTTACGTAACCTAGCAACACTGCTCTAACGACATGCGTCTCCCCCGGAGATGACCACAGATCCGGAGTGTCGGGAGTCGACTCCGGCAGGATTCTGCGTTTGTCTTTCGGACCCGGATCCGAAGTCAAAATTTCTGAAAAACCGGACCCGGATATGGAGTCACTTTTTATTTTCAACAGTAGCAGGAGTCTACGTGGTCTTTATACATATCATATTTTTAGTAAAATCATTGCTTAATTTCGGTTGCACCGACGGTAGCCGAAGTCTGAACAGGAGACCGATTCGCAAGTTTGAAAAATTTCCGGACCCGAGTCCGGATTTAAGCATTTTGGAACAGGAGAGGATTGGGAAAATGTGACTCCAGCTACTTCTGGTCTTCCCTTCAGCGGTTTGCTGTGACGAAATACATACAAATGTCCGAAACAATGAACAGAAACGTGTAATATTTTGAAAAAGATTTGCTATTGTATATAGAGCAGTGCTCTTCAACAGGGGTTCCGCGGAACCCTAGGGTTCCGTGGAACATGTGGTGGGGTTCCGTGAGTTTTAAGGGTCCCACGAGGGTTCCTCGTTTATTTAGGGAAATAGATTTCTTGCTTCAGCATTTTGATGCGTAATTCCGATTTTTTTAGATCACTGCACCGCTTTCACACTTC
>JGI24158J21664_10012237_pt1 | contig 11379 bp, 7 predicted proteins | sample Ectturendosymbi3_FD_21664 | JGI IMG/M metagenome (IMG submission 21664)
AACTCGTATACATAGTGCTCTTATTTGCAGTAAAATACAAGTTTATGACGTTATGGTTGAATATAACAATTAATTCCTCTGCTCTATCTGGACTCCTGCATTTGATCAAACTCCTTTTGAATCTTTAATAAACTTTTCCGTGTTGTCTCAATGGGGAGTCGGGTCGCGCTTTGCACCTCGTGTATAAATTCGATAAACAAATTGCGAGGTGCAACAATTCTCAGACAAAGATCCTTGTTTGAATTCCCATACGTACCAGCTGCTTAGACATCTAAAGCGAAACTGCAAATGACGAATTAGACGAACAAAAGGCTTCTCAGGGATAGAAGGAGGTGACGAACTAAGCAAATTGACGAATTAGACGATGGCGAATTAGACGAACAGAAATGTACACAAAAGATAGGGATTCTCTGCTGGGACCGACGAAAAAGTGATGAATTAAGCGAATTGACGAATTAGGTGATGATGAATTAGACGAGTCTCATCGGTATCATTAAACAGCAATGACTGGGAAGAATATTGGGAAACTAAAGCTATACCAAGAAATGGACTTTGTTCCAGTTTCATTCTTGTAAAGATTGAGATATTCAGTCTAAAAGTATATTGTAAAATGCATTCATTGTATTAATGTGTATTTGTACTGTGCATTTTAATTGTAACACATCAAGGAGGAGAGTGACCTAAAGTATTGTAGAATTACTTTATATTGGCATTTGGTAGCGATTTGAAAGCGATATTTAGGATTAAAACGGATAAAAACACTTTACATTGAAAAACTATTTTGAACTTCGGCGAACCGTTGAAGGTAGACACTAAAGTTGCTATGGAGCTAATTGAAAACAACAATTTCGGACCTTGGCGAAGCATTGAGTATGACCGCTAGAGTCGCTGTGAGAACATTTAGATGGGCTTAAAATGGGGACATCCCTTTCAAAACCCTAAATCTTAAACTTTTTGATCTTGTGACCCCATTTGAAAATATTACATGAGCTCTTCGCCCCAGCCATTATAACAACTTTAAAGATGTTTGAATAACAACTGACAAGATAAGAAACACTATTATTTCCTATGGTAGATTCATTGTATATTCACATTCTTATGTAAAACAAACAGGACATATGCTAATCAACGAGACGACTGAGTTTGCATCTCTGCGAGAAGTTTTGCTATTCTTGGTGACGTGTTTGTAAGAGCTAATCTCATGTCATCCTCAACATTTAGGCTATTCATTCTTTATTGATTTTGTTTTAATGTGGGAAGGGTTGAAATCTAGCTTCACAGCATAGATAGGTATTAGGTGGAAACGAATGGAAGCAAATAAATAAAGGGGATCGTAGTAGGTTTGGGTATGATTTTTGCTGCACAGCACACCAGAATTGCATCAGCAGGGACATTTTAAAGAACAAGCCACATGCTGAACAATCATTTTGCAGTTCCTAAAACTCATCTTGAAATTCGTCAGGAACATTCTCAATAGAAGAGTTATCGGAGAAAGGATTTTTCACAAAAGGTGCCTTGTCTGAATTGAGTTCAAGGAAGTATCGCTGTACATCTTTTACAATAGTTTTAATGTGCTGAGAATTTGTCTTTTATTAACTGAACTAGTCCACTTTCTGATTTGTCGACAACATTGCGTAATTTATTGAACATGACAATGTTCCCAAGGTTTATGTTTCTGTTTCGGTTCTGTAGTTTACGTATGAAAGCCGAAAGACAATCTTGAAATTTAAGAATGTGAGTGTCCTTTCCTTGCAGTTTCAAATTAAGCTTAAATGTGTTTGTGTTTTTGTTTTGCTGATGTAACCCGCAATATTGATATGCGCACCATGCAGTTCTTAAAATTTGAGCCTTCAGCTAACTATCGAAGCTGTTGTTTGTGATCCCACAGCCGCTCTCCTAGGGTTACAGCCCGAATGTGGGGTTGGTTAAAAACCACTGTCCTAATCCTTAAACCTTTAACCTAAAACTCTAAACCTAAAACCTAAACCTAAAACCCTAAGCCTAAAACCCTAAGCCTAAAACCCTAAGCCTAAAACCGTAAGCCTAAAACCGTAAGCCTAAAACCGTAAGCCTAAAACCGTAAGCCTAAAACCCTAAGCCTAAAACCCTAAGCCTAAAACCCTAAGCCTAAAACCCTAAGCCTAAAACCCTAAGCCTAAAACCCTAAGCCTAAAACCCCAAACCTAAAACCCCAAACCTAAAACCCCAAACCTAAAACCCCAAACCTAAAACCCTAAACCTAAAACCCCAAACCCAAATCGCTAACCGCCAAGCTCTTGCAAGATGTTATCAGTAGCACCATATACAAAAAGTTTCTTATAACATCTTTTATACAAGCAGTTTCATAAAATTGTGAAAGGCGATTCTACATTTTTAGGAAATTTAAGAAATCTGCAAAATATTATTGGGCTAAATAGGTTAAGCAAATAAGGATTTTGTTCTGTGTGTTTAGAATGAGACATTGTCTACACTGGACGTTTTACTTCAATGCTTAAAACTAATCAATAGGCCTATTTGTTAGTTGGCTTGTTAAGTGTAGATAATGCACTCAAGTAAGTGACAGTCGTGAATTGTCCTCCTCTTTTGCGTTGAACATATTGCAGCCCTATTGGGCTTATTAATAAATAAACATGGACAGAAAAAAGGGGATCGCCCCTTTACAAGTGTAGAGTTTATCCAAGTGGTTCTAAAAACATTAAAAAGCAAAAAAGGTACAAATGAGAGAGGAAGAAATTGCAGCTAAGTCAAGAAACATTCAAGTTACTATTTCACAGTGGCAATGAAATCCAGCTGAGACATTCCTGCGGAACCTGTAAGAGGACAGAAAATCGAAATTGGTACAGACTTAGATCTACGTAACGATGACAATAGGCCTAGTTTAATCGGCGGTGCAACAGCAGAAGAACGTCCAGAAGTATCATCGAAAAACACGATAGATGAGTTGTCTGACGCTATCACTAGATGCAAAGATATCAGTCCCTGGTCATCCAATATACCGGAAAAAAAGCGGGAACATTGGTTGAACAACGAAAAGTTATTTTCAAAACATGGTGTTCCACAACATAGAAAAGAAAGAAACTCGTCACGGAAACGCTCCATAAGTCTTATTCGACGCCAGAACCACAACACCGAAGTCGTTGAAAGAAGCTGGCTATGTTTTCTCCTTCATAAACTTATGTTTATTGTTTCACGTGTAGACTGATGTGCGCGGATACGATTTCCTTATTAGAAAAGGAATCAGCGACTGGAAGCACGCTGAGGAGCCACGAGCAATCAATGGAACATAAACATGCCACGATTACGTTTAGTCGCAGATGTAATTAATCACTATGAAGAATTGATACAGAGCTAGCCAGTCAGTTCAATCAATGCCAACAATGTTGGAAATCGCTTCTGCAACGTTTGGTTTCTGTCGTAACATTTAATGCTGAGCGAGGACTGACATTCAGAGATGATGAAAACGTTGGATCGCCCAGAAACGTTTTTCAAGAAAAAATTCAAAAAGAGGAAACACGATGGTTCTGGTGGCCGGTTTTGCGCTAATCATTATCAATTATCACGTTACATTATAAAGATTTGTTACACTTGAGTCAACAAATGTGAAGTCACAAGATTGCGTCATAAATATTAACGATCCGTGGAAATACTAGTGACTTCATCGGCCATCCCCTACCTAAAGATTCTGAATCCAATCCGCACATGGGGCCTCCCACCACGCCTGGGCCCCGGACCCCCCACCATCTAAATCCGGCACTGAGTGAAGTATTGAATCCAGTGCAGTATTTATTCCAAGCATTCAACTCACTTTACGCAGCTTTACTAGCAGCTGTATCCTATATTTCCAAGCCCGAACTGCTTTGAGTTTGTTCTTGATGTTGGCGCTTGTCCAAACTAAAATGGAACCGATCGGCCAGGTCAAAATCAACCTGAGCTAAATCTTTCCTAATGCTGCTATATTACCGCAAACAAATCAACACAAAACAGTGAGAAACGCAGTTACTACGAATGTGTGCGGACCGAAGAGCTCTTGCGAACTTTTTCCTTTGACCACCACTCACACCAAAGTATAGAATAGCAGTAGCGGTAAAGTGGTGATAGCTCGCTACGGCATCCGTTATTTTTTTCAAAAAAGAGCGGCGCTACGGCCATCGCTCCTGGAAAATTAGCTCGCTATTTTGGTAGCTCTGTACTGCCCACCTCTGGTGAGATGTGACTTTTGCATGCCAGAACAAGCTCTTAACATTTACAAAAGCTTTCCTTATTTACCAGAATACGTAATGACAACAAATACACACAAAACACTAGAACCACGACCACAAAACGCATGAAGCATGATTACACTGCAATATTTTCATGATTCATGACCGCGTGACTATTACAAGTGTTTTCTCACTTCAACAAGACACTGTTATGAAAACATTTCATTCACTCAGTCCTGCACTTCAATTTTCATATGTATTTCCGCTCAGCTTTGTTGTTTTGAAGCTGAGCATGTTGTGATGCAAATGCATCCAGCACTACCGTGTTCATGAGAAAATATTCGCACAAAAAATGGCCCATAATTTTTTCGGGCAAGTTTGGGAAAATTTGGGCAAAGTCCTTTGCACCTCAAAAAATTGCCTGCTCCTACGCTTATGAAAGTAATGCAAAATGAAACCAATTTTATCAACCAAAGCTGGAACCACCACATATGGAAATTGCGATAGCCTACATTGCGGTATTTCATTGCCAATTGCTTTATTTTGCACATTTCAAACTTTTCGGAAAATCCCTTAAAAAAATAAAATCCCTAAAAAATGCCCGAAAAGGGTCAAAATTTCCAACTTAGGGAAGAAATCCCTAACTGTGATAGCACTGGTTAGCCTTTCTAATTGGCGTAGCTAGACTACCATCGTAACATGCCCTGCTCTTTTCCTTTGTGCCGTGAATAAAATTACATATCCTACCGTTGTTCTATGATGTCACAAGCGCCTGTAATGTTTTTTTTCCTGTTGCACGCATAGTCTGCATAATGCATTGAACGTTGGGCAATAATCATAGTGCGTAGGCAGGCTATAACTGTATTGAATGCCAGCTTTCATGTTGGGGCCCGTTGTCTGCATGGGCACGGGTCAGAGAGCTAATATGTTACTGGCATGAATATTACGGTATGCATAACGCTGATGAGTCAAGAAAGGGAACTGGATCAGTGAGAGTCAGACCAATTCTGTAACTTTGATGACGCGATACATAAAAGTCAAGAGCTTCGTGTTAAAAATGTTTCGCTGGTCATACACAAGCCTCGACATTTAAACAAATACAACATACAATCGCGACAGATTTGAAAAAATCCACTGAACCAAAGTTTTCAATGCTATAATCTGCACAACCACCTGAACCAAAAGTTGCGAAGAAGTTCAAAACAAATTGCCAAGTCCAATCCAAGTCTGGTTAAGCAGAAATTATAAAATGTAAATCCAGCAAAATAGTAGAATGCAGCAAGATATACATCCAAATCCGAGTCATCTCTGGTCATTTTTTGAGCATGTGAAAGATGAGGAAGCATATTTCCTTCAGCAAGGTTGGGCTGGATTTATNCGGTTTTCTGGTGCAGTAGATATAAAACTAAGCAGGAGATATTCAAAACCTCGCCACCGTGGTCGAGTGGAAAGTNACTAGAGCTGCTGTGCCAGGGGTTGTTGGTTCGAGTCACTCTTTGGTTGTATTGGATATTTCGATTGTGTAAAAGACACTTCTGATGTTTTCACATAAGATTGTACGGCAAAAATTTTTGGACAACTTGTCCACCTGTCCTAATGATGTACGTGTTTCGAAAAGCAGACATAGGCCTATGGGATTAGATTCAGGCTTTTCGATTAGAGTTAGGTTTAGTGCTACTCTTTTAGGGATCAATGTTAGTGTAAGGTTAGGGTTTAGGGNTAGCGTTTAGTGTCAACACTAAACCCTCAACTCAAACTAACGCCAACGGTTATGAGATTAGGGTTTACGGTTTGGGTTTTTTANGGTTACTGTTAGGGCAGTTGGGGACAGGGTTCGGCTTATTAGGGGTTACAAAAAATTAAGCGTCATTCAATGTCAGGTGATCCAGAGCTNTAGTATATATCTGACCCTGAGCAAAATCCATGAAATTTCATAAGCAGAGAGATCTCATCCTGATTTCAAAGCACTTTGATTTTGAATTTTTTTAAAAATCAGACCATATTCACAAAGATAATGCTGTTTGAAATTTGCAGTGTTCCCATTTAATGTTTTGGTATAGTTTTTGTGAATTTAATGCTCTGACATAAAAACCCTTGTGGCCTATGGTCTTCATCTGTGAATATTTTTAACTGGAATTTTGCAAGGCCCACAGACATGCAGTTACATTCTCAAGCTTTTCAGGCCTGCAGGCATGAATTTCATGCTCTAGTTTTAGCAATGGACTGGTGTTTCCTCAGAGTTTTTCGGTAGCTGTAGGCTAGTACTCTGCGCATCTAAGTAAAGATTTTTGCTTAAACAAAGACTTATACATGCAAAATACTCATTGATCAATTTCAGAAAAAAAAATTTGCAAGAATGTTATCCATGTGTCAGGAAGGTGTGTTGTTTTTGTTTATTAAAACTCAATCGTTGGCACTTTTCTTATGACCTTTGAACTTATGTAAATCAAGGTCAAGAAGTAAAATATAGTTTTTGTGTGCGCTCATGCATGGCCATATTTCAATTGCTTATAACTCGAAAAGGTCAACTGCTAGTTGTATGAAGTTTTAACTTCAAATGTTTTATTTGGAAGCTATTGAACAAGTTTTTTTGGTTTCAGGAAACCTCTGTTAATTTATCTATAGTATTTGATATAGTTTTTATCACTTTAAGTAACGAAGGGGATTTTCCAAATAATTAATAATATTCACTTGAGCAAACTGTATTATTGATTTATATCTTCAACTTTTATTCATTTGTTTGACATGATGTATGTTTCTGATAGTTTTTCAAAAGTTTGATCATAGTAATTCCATAATAAACTGACAAAACTTGTATTTTACTATCTTTGTTTATATAATTAATTTTCTATTTTTTTCGAGGTGGTGTCCCATCTATCAGATACTCCTCAAACTACAAAAAAATAATGTTATATATATAAAATCATAACTGCCAAATGATAGCAGGTAAGCAAGATCATCATCATGCCTTCGAAAACCAGGCAGTGGCACTGGCTACAGAACCATCAATGGATCTCAAAATTTGAAACCTTATTCGACCATCTCTTGTAACGTGACAGTAACTCATGAGAATCAATGCAGTAGGCTTTGTAGAAAGATAGTAAACACAAATGGTAACCTAAAGGCAGTGGCTATTGATACGCATACGCCAATGGATCTTGAAATTTGAAAACTTATTCATACGCTACTTGTGATGTAACAGTAACGTGCGATGAGAGTGCAGTAGGCTTGGTAGAAACAAAGTAAACTAAATGTGAAAGATAAAACCTAATCCTAACCCTGACCTAATGCTAACCTAACCCTAACCTACTGCTAACCTAATGTCACTAACTGGTAAAGGTAACATGTAAGCCTGAAAAAAGCAAAAAAAAAATAAATAAACTCGGCAAGGTGAGAGACGAACTCTCAACCGGCATTGGCATGGCAGACTGGGGACCTATTCGTTACACTAGTAGTAGTAGATCGACACCAGTGGAGTGACAAACAGACTGCTTTATTCAATCTGCGTCATGCGAGGTGGTATGGTCTAATAAGTTTTGAAATAAGCAGATCCATGGGTGGTTCCGTCGCCACTTCCCAAAAACTAAAGATTAACCAGGGCAAGATTAAACAAGGGTACTTTTGTGGTCCGTCTGTGATGTCACAGTCATGGGCGCAATTTCAATTTGGTGGGAGACACGTGGGACGTGTCCCCCCCACTTTTTCAGACGCGAGGAACAAAATATGCCATGTCCCCCCTCCTTTTTTCTCTTTAGATTTTGTATTTGGTGAGGTTTCAAATATAAAAGTGGTGTTTGTCATGTTTTGTGTGAAGAGCTCTTCATGTTAGATGGTAGGCCATCTATAGCCAAGTTCATGTTGAAACAGAGTTTGGTGTGGCATAACTGATTCTGTTTGTTTATAAATTTTAGCTTCGATAAAATAATTTTTAGCATTTTTCAAGTTTCTAGAGACCATGAAAGATGTTTAACTGCTTCTGTCTGAGATTTTACGTTGCGTGGTATACTGTTAGAAAGGTTATTTTCTTGTAACAGTGAAAGTATTACAGCTACACGTGTGAGAGACCACAGTACAGCCATGATTTGTTCCGTGCAGAAATGTAACTGGCTTTGCTGTAACGTTGGTTGTCATGTATTCAGTAACAGACAGCGTATAATTTAATGATGCTAGTGTAGCCTATATAATGTTAGAAAGTTAGATTTTCAGGCAAATCTCTGCAAAGCTTTTACCGAAGACAAAAAGCAGCACTATTGTGGAGACTTAGCTTTGGGATGAGGAGTTTAGCATAAAAGACTATTTTCAACCATTAATGAACAGGATTTCAATCAAAACGTTGTAGAAGTAGNCTACAGTATTTACCTAGCTGTATATTGACCTATAGCTCAAAACGTAGGGACTTGACTCGGAAATAAGGATAAAATATACATTTATCCTCACGTCTTGCAATGTCGCGACAGTGGTGACCAACAAAACCAAAAGATATATTTTCATTGATTCTTACACTTTGTGTTTGTGCTGAATGCATTGGTTTGTAAGTCATCTGATTTACTTGAGTTTGACCAAACCCACAATGCAGCAATTTTCATCCGAGTGTGAAACATTTTCTTCATAGATACATCACACCTAGTTTTGTTGGACATTCTTTTCGTGTGGAAGGTGAAACTTGGTACTTTTTTGCCAATTCACCGTTGTGAATTTTTATTTAATCTCAAATATATTTTTGTGTCGTTATGCAAGTAGAACTCTCAGAGTGAAACTTTTGACATGGTGCAAAGTCATAAGTCTGGCTGGGCTTTTCGGGTCATGCCAGACTCGGGCCTTTTTTGTTACGCCGCAGTTGCGCATATCTCAACTTCCTCGGTAAATTTGGCCTTTGAGCCTAAATCGGGCTTGGGCTGGGTTCAGGCTTCAAAATGAGGCCCTTTTACAACTCTGTGTGGGTATGTAGGCAGGGGCCAACAAGGGGAGATTGGAAGGATACATCCTCTACTTGCTAACAATAAAAATAGATTGAAATCATTTTGTGAAGTAGGCTACGCTAATTTTAGGTCAAATGTGTTTTCTGCTGGTAAAAGGATATCAATGGAGATTTTGGTAGGGGTGGGGTTGCATGCATGATGCCCAGCAGCATTAAAAAGATTTTGTAGNTTTTTCAAAAAAACGGAAATGTGCAAGAAAACTATTTGTCGTCTTTGTAAGGTTAAGTGACTTGAACAAGACATCAAATCGCGCTGTGACACACAAAATGCATGAAAACTAAAGTGTTCTACTGTGAAGAGTGATATGCACGTGCGACCAATGCGATTCAGCATTTTTTGAACTCCAGACTGACAGCTCTGATAAAATCCAAATGTTGTGTTTTACTTTTACTACTACTTGTTTACATCTAAATACGATATTATGGAAGCCGGCTGAACTACATTACCGTGTCCAGCGACAAATTTAAGTATATTATAATGTAAATCATCTGCAAGGACAAAACAAAGTGTGATTAGTGTTGCTGTCAAAACACCTCTAGAAATAAGATTGGGAATCTGTATATACTGTATAAAACGTCACTTCTGCATCGACCCGATGACTGTATTGCTTTTACACCAAGCTGTCCCCCCACATTTTACAACAAAATTGCGCCCATGATCACAGTTATTACTGTCTTTACAGTGGTGTTGCAAAGTATATGATACAACACTGCTACTATGATTGTAACTAGGGACCAACCGATATGGATTTTTTGGGGCCGTTACCGATACCAATATATCAGCCATTCATGCACCGATAGCCAATACCGATAACTTATATTTCCCAAATTTTTAAATCATGTTTTCTGCTTCATTGTCAAAAATAGAATGTGTTTTATGCCTTACCATTTTTTTCAAAAACAGAATTTATGAGTTAAAATTTTTTAAATTATAGCAATTTCAATATATTGCCAATATTAACGTCTTTGGTTTTACCTGACTCGGGAGTTGAACTTGATTCTACCACTTTAGAAATAAACGTTGATTCACTCTGCCATCTTGGCGGTGTCTGGTTTCGCAATACTAATATTGCATAAATTTTCAGTCATAATAATATTGCTTATTAATTTTAATTTAATTTATTTATTTATAACCAGACACAAAGTCCATAGTATGAACACACACACTCTGCAGAACACAGGTTGATAAAAACAGACAAAAAAACAACATAGTACAAGGCATTAGAGCCAGCAGAATCACAGAGCTACAGACACTTTTTGCAACTGCATTGAAGACAGAACCATAGGGTTACAGACGTGTGGGGTTTGAGTAGAAATGAGTGTGGGGTTTGAGTAGAAAAGTTTTGAGTAAAAACGGGGTTGAGTAAAAATGCTTGTTTGTACTATGAGCATAGGGATTAATTTAAATAGCAGGCTGTTTGTACTATGAGCATAGGGATTGATTTAAATAGTGGGCTATTTGTACTATGAGCATGGGGATTGAATAAAAAAGCCTATTTGTACCACCAGAAAAGTGTCTGTTTGTACCCCCAGCATGGGGATTGAATACCAAATCCTGTTTCAGAGCTCCCACGTGGTATTGAAAGTATTGATAAGTATTGAATTTCAAAGTTGGTTTTCAAGACCTTGAAGAAGTATTGAATTTTGCCAAAATGCACATTAGGTATTGAAAAAGTATGGAAATTCTATATGGAAAAGAAATCTCAAGTATCCGAGCGGAATTTTACCGAAGGCAAAGCAATTCGTTATTTGTGCAATGTTTTGCAATGTGTAAAATTGAGTTTCATGGTTAAGAATTTCGAAAAATGAAGAGAAGTAATGGTATTGAACTTCTCAAACTTCGTATTGAAAAGGTATTGAAAAAGTATGGAAAATGAGTTTTAAAAATGCGTGGGAACTCTGCTGTTTGTTAGTGGTGTAGCAAGGCTAGGTTGAGGTGTTGCCTGTGGTACAAACAGACACCTTTAAACTCAATAACCACATTGGTGGTGCTAACCGCCACTATTCCATCCCCATGCTGATGGCACAAACTTGCACTTTTTAACCAATCCCCGCACTGGTGGTACATCCCCACACTCATACTTACTCATGCTGCAGACGAGTCCTCAAAGTACAGGGTGACCCAAAAAGATGTGTACCCATGAAAATTTCAATTGTGACTTTGATTAAAAAGCTATTTATTTCAAATTACAACCACACATT
>JGI24158J21664_10012238_pt1 | contig 11379 bp, 6 predicted proteins | sample Ectturendosymbi3_FD_21664 | JGI IMG/M metagenome (IMG submission 21664)
GTCATGCCACTGCATTGAAGTCCTACACAGACCATTGACAGCTCCCCTTGTTGCAAAACTGGCCCCTCCAGTGGCCCCCCCCAAATGAAAATGTCTGGCTCCGCCCCTGTTGGACATTATGGCCTAAAAACAACAAACTGTATAATTAATCCCCTAGGGATTAATTATTTCATTATTTATTTTGTTTTTTTTAGGTCATAACTTGTTAACCACAAATACTAGAAAGCCAATCAATGGCTCTAAATATGCAGATTTTCGTCTAGACTTTTTACAAAAAAGAAAAAAAAAACTCCCTCTTGCGGTTGAGGCTAAGGATCAGGTAATGTTGGCCAAAAAAGGCAAAACCTACACCTAATACGGCGTAACCCACAAAAAACTCTTATCCAAAACTTCCCAATTTTTTGAAGCGAAACTAGAAAGCTTCCCGCATCCTTAGACGGTTTGAACACCTCTCTAGCTGCAGCGGCTGGTGATTTATGGCTGAAATAGCCCCTGTCAACATATTGGCTTCTGCGGTCCCTAAAGGGTACAGTCTGCTACACCAGTTGTCTGCGTATTATTTTATAGCATGCGTCCTAAGACGACAATGACATCACAAGCCAAGTAAAAATAATTTTATTATGTGGCAAATAAACTCAAAGAAACGTTTGATCAGAGCTCTACTGAGCTCAAAAACACCCTGCTTCATGAATTGTATGATGATGCATGCCCTCCAACTCTGTTTCATACACATTGTCTGATGCCTTTTACTAATCTCCTTTTCTTCCCATGCAGTAGTTATTGGTGCATTGTTTCAGTGCCTGTTCATCTTCAGTATTAACTGTGTATATCACTTGACTAACTCCTGTGATACGGATCCTGTGTCTGAGCCAAACGCACAAATAAATAATAATAATGATTTATTGCGGACACATGGTCCATATCGCAGGCACAGTAAACAACGCATGAGCGCAAAAATGGTTAGCTATAACTCATTACAGAATAGGTGTTTGCACATGATCACACAGATAGGAGAAGAAAAAAAACATTTTTAACATCACCCCAATTGTAGCGTCAATGTCATACACCCACCATATTACAGGGATACAGTAGTGTCAGCGAAATGAAGACATTCTTACATCAAAACTTTGAGGTAAACAGCTAACCGTTAAAAGGAGAAAGAAGTAAAAGATGAGTCTGGTTCAATAAAATATATAGATATGTTTGTTTTTGGGTGTGAAACATGAAACAAAAACATTTATTTTTTGTTGGATGACCCAAGCTCAGCGACAAACTTTCTGCCCACCTATTGCACATGTTTGGTGAGGAACCTGCATAAAGCCATACAGAAACCAGGTGTTCTGAGATACAAACACGGTGATTGTTCCACTGAAATTAAAAGTTTTTATGCATTTGACCTGCATGTTGCCTGAGTGAACACAACAATGTTTTACCAATTTCCAACAGAAGACAACAGTGGATGGTTATGCAAGATATAGAAATTGAAAAAAAATTATTTGCTCTGAACTTGTTTGGCACTAGATATATTTGTAAAATAGTACAAAAAATCTGAATATCACAACGATTTTTTAACATTCTTAATTTATAGTTCAATGAACTACACCATGGGTCAGATGGTGATGCAACAAACAGCAAACAAATGTACATTTCGTTAAACTGCCAATACCAACCTCTTCTTTCTGAAGAAGTAATGGACACATTTCCCTGGTCTCATCACTCAGACAAATTTCTTTTGTGGCATAACCGCTCACAACGTACGCATCGTAACCAGCTCCAAGCAACAAAGAACAAAGGATATTGCCAAAGTCGAAGCAATTACCTGTGACAACATAGCAGCATACACACACAAAGTTAAGAAGAATCTTGAAAATGAAACAAATCTGTAGAATTTGCATGATGGCAAGCATCTGATTTATAAATGCAGACAAAAAGCTGTGATTTTAGGCGTATGGCATAATGAAGTCATACCTCTCATAAGATTAGCATAACTTGTGGGTTGCTTTCCTAATACTCACAGCAGATAGAACAAATACTAAGTAGAACAATTTAAGATGCTATGCCAAGTTATGTACTGTGATTGCAAAATTCTAGAAATGCATATACTGTANCTGTAATGAACAAGTATGTCTTTGAAAAAATGCATGTTTTTTNTGTTAAACAGTTTTTCAAGTTCCAATGACACTTCAATCTTCATACATTTTCTAAAATTTTGGGAAGAGGTCTACCTCTCAGAATAGATTATTATGGACACTTTGAAATCTTGTTGGCACCCATCGACAAACAAACTTGGGATTGCATAAACTTATGCAAACATTTAACATAGAATGAGTTGAAAAAATTCCTAACCAAATTGCAGGTAATTTCTGTGTAAGATTTATTCCAGTTACAACAGTCACTTTGAAATCACACACAGATTCCTCCAAAATGTTGATAAACATAAAACATATACTCTCAAGTAGCCTATCTGTGGCTACATCCCTGGCTATGAGCAGCTACCACAGTGGTACATGAGACTTAAAATGTTTCTCAGACTATTTCAAAAGCTACAAATACATGTTCACTAAAAGAACCATAACGGAAGAAACAATAATGTGCTTCAAAAAGAAGTCAACTCCAAAGTCCCAACATATCAACCCTATACACAATAAACATGTTTTAAATTAAAATTTTAAGGTGCTTATGATGCTAACACTCTTAGCAACTTTTACAAAATCAAAAAATTATATTAATAACAATGTTGATGTTGTTCTGTATAACCACGATCAACCGCAGAGCTAAGCCATAGTATCCAACCTGTTTGTTTTCTTAGGATAGTGCTTGGTGAGTACAGATACTTTGGAAGTTCTACTGGGGGATCTAGTTGCTCCATTGTAATGTAATCAGCCACAAATTCTGCACAACCGTTCCAGTGGTAAAGTTCTTTGAATGCAAGTAGAGTTGGTCGAAGAGTGGTGCACACAAATTTCTGCACAGTAAGAGTGACAATGAGGTCATGAATGATGCCACAATGCATCTGAATCGATGAGTACATTATAAAAATGTTCAATGCATGCAAGTTCAGTGAGCTAAATACCTTATTAATTCACAATTTTCTAATTTCATCTATTGCTAAGTTTCTATCAAGCATATGAACATGACAAAATGCAGCTGGATGTGTTGAAACAGCCAACACAAAAGGATAAACACAATCTTAGAATAAATGGCATCTCAACTGCAGTAATTGTGATTTTAGGCATCTTAACTGCATCAAAACACAATTGAAAAGAAGTGGATCTAAATACTTATTATAGCACCTTGACAAATTTTCGCTAAGGCAAAACTAAAAACTGGTGGTGGAAGTATTCATGAAAAAAACTGCATGAAGTTGATGATAAATTATGAACACTAACATTTGTGTAATAATTATGCTGTGTTTGTCAATGAATGAACAAAAGTATCTTCTCATAGTAAACATTTATTAAAAATATATAGTTGATTTATTGTGCTTAAACTTCTAAAAACCAGCTAGCATTCATTACCCAACATCTACATGAGAAACAGCGTTGGTTTTTAAACTATTGGTGCTTTTTCATAACCATCAATACTTCCCTGAAATTGCCAACATTCACAGAGTTTCTGCACCATTTGTGGTAGTAACTATCAAAATGAGTTTTTCCACAGCAATGGATCAAACACTATGATGTATATGTTTGACATACTTTTGCCTTCTAAGCGGTTATATTCCACTATTACTCAAATATATTTGTGCAATAGTTGCTAAAATCATGAAAAAATCCTACCTCCACACCACATTCATTTAATGGGTTCAAAAACAACGGTTTTCTGTCACGGAATAAATGGATGTACTGTCTTCGGAAATTTTCAGCATATGCTAAGATCAACTTTTCTTTGTTGTCATTGTCCTTGTATGTTTCTGGGTATTCAGAGAAATCAGTCTTGTCTAGTCCCAAGGAAGAACTGAGCCTGTGTTGTGTTTAAAACTTGTATAAAATTACGGGCAACTCAAAAGCAATTCAATGGAAATCAAACATCCATTCAAGGCAGAAATTAAGTTATAAAATAGTTTGTTATGAACATGATCACAAATACTGTGAACATAATATTGAAAGTGCTTGCTGAACGTAACTACAATTCCAACAATTAAAACGTTTTTGCACTGTACTTTCTAGAGAATTTGTAGTGCTGAAGAGTTAATTAAGAATAAAACAACAATTAAAAGCTTTAGGTTTGTTGCAAACTTTCAAGGAATCAAGTGACTGGGCTCTGCTTTCATGACTTTGCGATGATTCAGATTTGCACATATGTTTTCAAGTAACTAGTCTCCACAAAGGTGATGAGGTCTAATCAATCAGCAAGTTTTTAATAGGAAATCAATTGCATGTAACAGCATGCATCCTCAGTCTTAAAATCTTATTCATGAGACTGCATAGTGTTACATGAAATGGATTTTCTATTTAAAAATTTTGCTGATTGATTAGAGCTTGTCATCTTTGTGGAGACTAATCATGGGGGGTTAATCAAATCATATTCTTGCAAAACTGTGACATTAACAAATGTGCTTCATGAAGTTTATCAAGTAAGAGTGCTGCGTGCATAGAGTTTTGATGAATACAGTTTTACTTGCTTTTCATAGCCTTTAAAAACCCAAGGATGCGGTTAAAGTTTTTTCTACTAATATATGCCTGAGCAATTAGTAACAAACCTGGTTTACACAGATGTGTTCAGCAGGGATGTAGTGCTAACAAAAAGGTGTGGAAATGCACCCAAAAAACTAGCGATTTTGAAACATCTTCAAACTCATTTTCAAGCAAAGCATGAAAAAGGGAAACACCGTTCTCACACCTTTTCACTCCGCTACACCCCTGGTGTTTAGGAAATTTAAGTATAAAATTCTCCACAATTAACAGGATCACATCATTCTCATTTTGGATTTTATCACCATGGTCTAACTATTGCTTGTGCAGGTTCATCTTGATTGGAAACAATCAGGTGTATGTCTTATCCCAACGTTGCAACTTTATCACTTTTATGACCGTCGGACATAGATCTACATCCACGGTATGCTGTCCACTGTTTCTTTTATGTGTTTTGCTTTCAAACATTCTCACCAATGTACATGTACATTTCTTTTTTAATTTCGTTTCTGGAAATGATCTAAAAATGTGGTCCTAGACTGAGTTTAAGTAACATTACATCTTGGAGTGAGAATCCAAACTCTCTGTGGTTCAGAGGCTGTTTTAAAGCAAGGTGCTTTTGAGTTGGTCCACAAAAGTANGATCAGGTCCATTGGACCAGGACTGCGATTTGTGTGATGGAAACTTCCATTGATGGAAACTTTGTTTCCTTTGATATGCNGCCAAATGCTGGGACAGCNTGAAAGAATATATTAGAAATGTTTCTGTAAGTATATTTAGGCATGTTGATANGGTTTAATTGCTTAATGCCAGTGTTAGCTACTTTCATTATCTCAAAAAAGTAAAACTTTTGCAAAAGAGTGGCTCTGGTAGCCTAGGCTTGTTTCAGTGGTATGCAGCCTAAAATGTTTTGGAAATGATTTGATATGTTGGCAATTTATTGGTGCAAAAGCAAAAAATGTTTGCCAGATTCAATGTTTTGGCCTATAGCTAGAAAACACTTAGCAGTATCTAGCTTCCGGGATTTGAATTCCCTGCCAACATCGTGTGGTAACAGTGGATATTGCGGCAGGGAAACCGGTCACAAAAGTGTTAACCAATAAATAACAAAAAACATTAAACAATCAATTCTGTCTGTTTTTTATCTTGCGCTAATTCCAGCTGTTGATTCAAGGGCAAAGTTTTGTTTATGAAATGTATCAAAGTACAAAACTTCAAAAATGAACCACAGAATCTGTGGCAGCTTCAGAACATACACCGCAACTAAAATATCTTCTTACAACATCATTTAGATCATCAACAAAAACACTTTTTCCTAAATTTAGATAATTAAATTTACTAGTGGAAAACCAGTATTATTGCTCATGAACTTGGACAAACTACATCATACAAAATCTTTTTGTTGGTAGTAAATAATATTCATGAACGTTATTTTATGATATGGATCACAGCCAAGCTTGATTGTTGAATGAAATCCACAANACAGTGTTGCATTAAATCCTGTGCATCCATGTAGGCAATCAACTTAAAGATTTGCTTTCAGAAACTGTTGAACAAATGCATTNCACATAGTTTAAAGNATGTTACATTAAGCACTGTTGCTGGATTTTGCTAGACTAACTAATCAATGTTTATGTATGCACCAGTCAAAACAAAATAGAAAAAAGTAAAGTGGTGCATTAAATACAGGCAGTAGCTATAGATACGCCTATGGATCTTGAAATAAGAAAACTTATTAATACGCCACCTGTGACGTAACAGTTACAAACGACGAGAGTGCAGTAGGCTTGGTAGAAATGAAGTAAATGTAAAAGATAAACCCTAAACCTAACCTTAACCCTAATCGTAACCCTAACCTAACCTAATGCTAACCTAACGCAAGCCTAACCCTAAGCTAACCTAAGTCTAACCTAGCACTAAGCTAACCCTAACCTAATCTTAAGTTAAGCAACCTAACCCTAAGCTAACACTAGCCTAACACTAAGACTAACCTTACCCTAAGCCAGTGATGGTGAACCTTTTGTAGACCGAGTGCCTAAAAGGCAACCCTTAACTCACTTACCTATTCCAAAGTGCCAACACGGCAATTTAACCTGAATGGGCCAACTATGTTTTGGGTTAGAAAAAAGAACTTACATCTTTTGTCTTAAAAAATATGCACAATAAGAGAGCTTCCAAGATGCAAAGAGTTTTTTATTAAAAGGTAAGAGTTTCTGTTTGGCATGCTTTTGAACAATTAATGTGGTTTTTGTTGAAAATTTGTCTTTGACTCATGCAGTATTTTATAAGTTTGAGAGAAATACATGCAGCACTCAGGCCATAATCTGTTTTTGGTGTCAGATATGATATAATTCACAGCTTAAAACAGCTTCTCACACGCATAAGATAATCCAAATAAAATAAGGAAAGCAATACCAATTGCTTTCATTGACTTAAAATCATGTGACAGAGAATTCCAAACCTCAAGAATTTCATTTTCAGAACTAGTGTGCTGTCATTTATTGCTGCCTCACCTTCAGCCACTTAGAGAGAGAGTTGAACCTACGACCCTCAGCATAACATAAGTGCAATAGAGTTTTCCCCACTCAATTAGGTTTCAATCTATTCTTGCCGCTACAAATTCAACGTTATATGTGGTAAAGTTATATCAACACTACACATTGCTACTATCTTCGAAAGTGTTTCACGCATGTCGTAGAATTTGTTACCCAGATACAGTTTTCTTAAAATTCCAATAGCTCCATTTCTAGATTCTCTAAATGTAATCAGTGTAAGCAGGAAAAATCAAGTTCTTCAAATTTGGCTTGATCTGGAAAAGCGAGAAAACGTAGGTTTGTCTCCATTTTATTTTTATATTTATTTTATTTAACGATGACGAGCGGCAGGCCGGAGCCTGAATGTACTCTTCGTCGCGTCATGTCAAGCGAACCAATTCAAGATGAACAGTTAACAAGAGATTGCAAACAGACGACAAACAATTAACAAAAGATTGCAGGCACGAGTAGACACGGATTGCTAAACTGCAAGCATATAACAAGTTATACAACGAGGAAAAAAAAGTGAAATGGAAATTTTATGAATGTCTCCATTTTATGAAAGTGTAAAAATATTTTGCTAAATTCACATTTGGAGCTGCTACAAAGTTATAAAATTCTTTGTAGATTTCTTGATGGCTTGTAAGATTGCTTGCAAATATTATAGAATTTCTAAATGCATTTTTAGATTTGGAAAATATTTCAGCTGTCGAATTTCAAGGTATCTTTCCAAAACCTACTGCAAATTTTCTTTCAGTTTTGATATCACAAAACATCCCTAGTGTTCTCTTCCCAAACAAATACCTTGTAGTTGTTTGTTTAATGCAGGAGTCTCCAAATTTTGTTATCTGTGGACCACATAAACACAACAGTTCGACGGCAGGACATATTACGTAATGTGATTGTTTAAGGATATATTGCATTTTACTAAATCAACAAAATTTTTGTAAATGTAGTACATTTTTTAATTAGTGACAAAATGCTTTTTGGGTCAGATGAAATGGCTTCGCGAGTCAGATTTGGATTGTGGGCTACAGTTTGGAGACCCTGGTTTAGTGCATTGAAGTGTAGTGTAAAATCTTTAAAAAACATGAGAGGTTGGTAAGACAGGCTATATCAGTGAGCTGTGGACATTCCTGCCTTTTCAATTCAGAAAAAAGCTTAATTTCATCTAAGCAGGCTACAAATCTCTCCAGGACTCGTCCTTTGCTCAGACACTGGATTCGTAAGCATGCATTCATGAGCCTACTGTGCCTGAGCTTTCAAGAAGTGTTTGAAACTGTCGACAGTCAAGAGAATGAGACATGATACAATTTTTATATTTTACTGACGTCTCTGAGGACATTGTCAAATTTTTGCAACCTTCTTTGGCACAAGGAGCTTTCAGATATATAATGAATGACTTGATGCTACAAACAACTGCACGATACAGTGTCCTTTCAGGTGCCTGTCCCAATCTTGGGAGCAACTTGGTCCCGCGTACCTCTACCTATCTGGCAATGAACTCTGCCCTGAGTGACGATGCACGTGCCCACAGAGAGGGTTGTGTGTGCCACCTCTGGCACGCGTGCCATAGGTCTGCCATCACTGCCCTAAGATAAGCTAATCTAATGCTATCCTATCCCTAACCTAACATTAACCCGTGAACATAAGCCTGAAAAAAAGCAAAGAAAAAAAACAAAACAAAAGTCGAAAGAAAAAAAACAAAACGAAAGAGGGCAAGGTAAGACTTGAACCGAAAACCATAGGTGTAGAAGGCATAGCGCATAACCATTACACTATACGATCCATGCAGTTTGAATGATAAGCTGACCATTTTATTTGAATTGAGTCAGGACAAGTGTATCCCTAGTCACTTCCTTAAGTATATTATGATAAATAAATGCAACAATTGGTAGTGCTTTGTTTTAGTGTCTATTCTTCTTCAGTGTTGATCATGCACAAACACCTACCCTGTAATGAGTCATGTAAAATAATTTTTTTACATTTGTGTTCTTTCAGCTACTGTGATACATGGAACATCAGTATGTGCCTCAAACATAAATAAATACATGAATATACTGGACGATTTCTAAAACATCTTATGACATAGCAAAACATAACATGAATACTTATGAGGAAAGTACAAAAACATTTTTTGCAAAGTATGAAACCATATATATATCTGTATCTATTATGAGCAAAGTATGAGATCATATTTCTGCACAACAAAAAGGAACCTACATTCTGACAATACACTTTTTTGCAAATTGGAAATTAATGAAGGAACCAAAGGACACCTTTTAAAAGGTACTAACTGATTGGTACCTTTTAAAAGATACTAATTAGTACTCTAGAAAAAAGTTGTTGATTGATTGATTAATTGCTTCACATGACTCAGATAATAAGTAGAAGCAAAGATTGATGACATCATAAACATTAGGTAATGCCACAGGTGACATGAAGCTCTCAGCATTATAGCTGGCATTTACACGTTGTGCTACACATGATGAGGATGTAAATGTCAACAACAGACGTCAGGAAAACAGGCCAGATTATCAAAAATCAATCAACCTCAAAACATGAAAAGGTTGAAAATAACATGAAAAACTTTGCACACATGTTTTTTTTTAACTTCAGGTAACTCAAAACTACATACGTTTGTTCTACAGTTGGTTCTTTCAGTTGAATTCCCTCCAGCTCCTCTTGCAAATCAGCAACTTCATTTTCAGTATCTTCAACTTCTTCCAAACCGTCTTCTGGAATAACATCCATGATAACAAAAGGCACACAATCTCAACATATAACAGTTCTGGAATGATTACACACAAGGTATGGTGGGTACATCAAAGCGTTCACTACAAAACTCGCCTTATTGCACAGGCCACAGCCTTTGAAAACATCCAGCTTCAACCCAACAAGTGTTGCTAAGATACCAATAAATAACCACCTTCGGCGCTGCTCCAATAACACTTCTGACTCGATAGCTCTCTTTTCTAGCTCTTTGGATATATTTTGCAAAAATCGGAGAAACAAGCGAATACTATTTTCACTTATTGTTGACAGAAAATTTTATCACGTAAACATCGAAACAGATTTCACATTTGAAGTCAATTTCGTACAAAAACAAAAGTTTTCGAATGGTTGAAATCATCTATGTCACAATAGAAGTTTCGACAAATACAGAACACAGGTCATTTTCTCATCACGGTACTTTGCAGTAAGGGAACATTTACACAAATTCGAAACTTTTGTTAAGTTAGAAAATCTGAAGACTTCATCAAACAAAAGAGACTTCACCGGCATTCTTTGGAGTAATGAACTAAAAAGATTATTGTTGTGTCTGAACAAACACAATCAAGCACGGTCATTGTTCTCAATTATCCACATTCATACAATCAAACAGTGATAACGTGAATCGTTATCACTCCGGCCACCTCTGCTGGGAGTCACTTTTTCAGACTCCGACACCGCTCCTGTTCCAAAATGTTTCAATCCGCATCCGGGACCGGATATTTTTCAAATTTGAGAATCCGGGCCCTGTTCAGACTCCGTTTACCATCATCGATCCAATCGAAATTTACCCATCGTTTTACTTGAGAAATGACCACAAAGACTCCAGCTACTGCCCAAATTGAAAAGTGAGTCCTGATCCGGTGTCAAGCGAAATTTCTGACTTCACACCTTGTACGCATCAGAGGTGTACGGAGTCTGAAATTTTTTACTCCGACTCCACTCCTGCTTCGGCTGAATATATTCCGACTCCAAAACATTTTTAAATCTTGGTCTCCGACTCTTGCTCAAACTCCAAAGTGAATGCCAAAAACTTTTGGCAGTGTCTAAACGACCGTATCAGGTTTTCACTTTAAAAAAACTAAAAAACAGTATCAAACGATATTATTGAGCTCTGGAAAAATATATGACCTCATCTTTACATATCAGTTGCTTCTCAGATTAAACGATTAAGATGGCTATTAATTTTTGTAACCCAATACCCTAACCCTAAATCCTAACCGTTGACCTAAACTGTAAATCCTAACCCTCAATGCTAAACGCTAACCCTAAACCCTAACCCTAAACACTAACACTGAACCCTAAATGCTCAACCTAACCCTAGTCCAAAAGCTTAGTTGTAAACCAGAGATGATCACGGAGCCGTAGTGGCGGAGTGCATGGGCGCAATTTGTTGTATGTGGGGGGACAGCTTGGTGTGAAACCAATATAGTCATTGG
>JGI24158J21664_10012239_pt1 | contig 11378 bp, 6 predicted proteins | sample Ectturendosymbi3_FD_21664 | JGI IMG/M metagenome (IMG submission 21664)
TGTCAAGCCACCCCGTAAAAACGCAAAACCCCCTATTGAAACTTTCTAGCGACGATTCTGAGTTTGCTGCTTATCCATCTTTTGTACAGAAGAAGCCAAATCTGACCCAAATGAAACTAGAGTTTAATCTTAGGCACAAAATGACTAGATATTCTAAAAATTTGGAGGTTCCCGGGTATATATAACCAGGGTTTTTAAGGTGTTTTAGGGACCAGATTTGGGTCCCTAGAATTGAAAATCGGGTCCTTAGAATCAGAGAAAATCGGGTCCCTACATGTCCATACCGGCTACCTAACATTTTCCTTAAAAAAGCCCTGATATAACGTATATGTAATGTAACAAATACTTCATGTAAACACTTACCTATTTATATAACATTGCGACCATACTTTTTTTTATATAAATCTTGTTTGTTAGAAGTTTCATTTATAGTGAAATAAACACATTCCGACTGCCCAAATTCAGCAAAATAAGCTTTGCATTTAATATTTTCGTCCCTATCTTTGTGTAAGAAATGGTATATTTCAAGGCTATGCAAAAAAATCACCCCAATCGACGTTTATGTCAGGAACCATTAATCAAAAAACGTATTTGAAAAATTTAGGGGGGCTTAAGCCCACTTAGCCCCCCCCTGGATCCGCCTATGATGAATGTTAAATTTTGAATGTTAAATTAATAGTCAAATATTGCAATGAATGCAATGGTTGGAGTGAAAAGAAAACTGTTGAATGTATCATGTACTTGTTTCAATTCGTACATTTTAGTGAAAATAAAAGATAATATTAAACGTTTTCTTAGAAAAGATCTTACTAGCTTTTTTTGTTACTTCATACATTTGGTTTGCTGCTAGCCTACTTGTAAAGTGCGATTGTCAGTATATTTAAAAATAGACTTGAACTTGTTAAAAATATGTTGCAAATAATGCATTACCTTAATTTTAAATGCAAGTAGCGGTAGCTTGCTTTTCAAGTTTGGTTTTGAACATTTTGTATGTCTGGGGTTTTTTATTATTTTCTGGGGTTTTTTCAAGGTAAATTCTGGGGTTTTTCTTCATAACAGAGTGGCAACACTGATTATTCTTCTACTCGCTTAGGACTGTGTGACACAGTTGTGAATAAGTTTATGTCTGAAAGCGGTCGTGTACTTTTGCTTGAGATTGGGCAGTGACCTTGAGATTAGAATAAAGAGAAAGTTGTGCAGTGACACTACAACGTTCTTTGTTTTGCAAAGTCAATATAACAAAGCTGTCTGCAATTCACATATGACAAAGCTGTCTGCAATTCACAGCTGTACGTTGAAACATGGGTATTGATTTTTAGCATCTGGGCTGTAGGTGATAACTTTGTTTTCTGGCCATCCCAGCGGGTACTGCGGCTTCGTCTACGCAGCGCACTTTACACCTCTTTGGAGTGAAGTATGCGATTAAGTGATACAAATCTACAGATTGAAACAGGCTTAAGCTTTCAAGCCAGTGGTTCCCATAGTATGGGTCGCGACGCAAACAAGGGTTGCGATTTCTCAAAGGGTCTGAAAATAGGTTGCGCCGAGGCGTTTAAAACCTAAACCTGAGTTGTATTTTTCAAACTTGTCTGTTGGTCTGTGTCTGTTTGTAGTGTAGCATAGGTACTTGGGAGAAGAATACAATGCTGACATTGAAAACGAACTTAGCAACCTACTGTCAAAAATCCTCCATACAATCAATTTTTGTCATGTTAACATACGGTGTTTGAGGCTTGGGTCGCAAAATGTCCACCTAACTCAGATTTCAGTCACGTTCGAAACAGTTTTGGAACCGCTGGTTACTTAAGCAATATGCCATAATTGTCAGGAGTCGTCTGATAAACATCCCACATCCGGATTCATTATCATTTCTCAACTTTCTCTGAGTATTGCGAACGCTCTACATGGCAGTTTGGCACTAACGTTATTAATAAAAAATTTTGATGTGTATCCCATCTCTTCACTTAGTGATCTTTGAGATATTGATTATGCATTACAGATTGCAGTTTTGACAACGAAATACGGATATGTGCAACATATCATATGTGTTTAAGGGGAGGCGAGCGAGGCACTTTGCCAACATATGTGTTTAAGGGGAGGCGAGCGAGGCACTTGCCTCGGGGCCCCTCCTTTTTGCCCCCCCCCCTTTCAAGTGTTACGCGCATACATTTTTCTTACTTTGTGAAAAACGCATTATTCACTCATATAATGTGCTACAAAGCAGGTCATAAGCAAGTACTCTGCTTCCAAAGGGGTCCCCTTCAGAAACTGCAATGTGCAGGTATTTTGCTTTCAAAAGAGCTCCCAAACGCCCCTGAAGAAAGTATAGTATGTACAGTAAGTACTCTGCTTTCAAAGGGGCCCCTGACAGCAACTGTAATGTGTAAATATCTTGATTTCAAAGCGGCCACAGCAGTAACCGTTATGTAAAATTCTTTGCTTTCAAAGAGGCCCCGAACAGCAGTTGTAATGTTTAAGTCCCATACTTTCAAAGGGGCCCCCAACAGCAATTGTAATGTGTAAGTACTATGGTTTCAAAGGGGCCCCCAACAGCAACTGTAATGTAAAATTCCTTACTTTCAAAGAGGCTGCCAACAGCAATTGTAATGTGTAAGTAGCTTGCTTTCAAAGGACCCCCAACAGCAATTGTAGTGTGTAAGTACTACTATGCTTTCAAAGGGACCCCCAACAGCAAGTGTAATTTATAAGTACCTTGCTTTGAAAGGGGCACCAACAGCAACTGTAATATGCAAGTACTATTCTTTGAAAGGGGCCCAACAGCAACTTTGTTGTGCAAGTACTATACTCTCAAAGGGGTGTCACTACCATCTCCAAGTGTAAATAAAGAAAAGCTTCAAACCAACTTCTTAACCTAAAAAATGTGGGTTAAAATTTCTTCCAAAAAGTTCTGAAAAGACCCTGTCAAATAAGAGCAAACATTTATACCAAATAATAATTTTTACACCAAATGATGATTGTTAGAGATTGGAGTGTTTGGTGTATTGATAATTTTATTAAATTGCCACATTTGAACAGAAAGTATCCAAGTGGAGCAGCAGAAAGAGGAATGAATTTTAAAGCAAATTTAGTGTTTTAAACCTTCTTGGTTGTTGTTTATGGTTTCATGCATTCCCATAAAGATATGAATGTGAACAAATTCAGTTTAGCAACTACCAAGCATTTTATCGAAGGGGAAAGTGTGAAACTTTCAAAGGGGTAAGCTTTGTAGTTTATTGATGGTGAATGCAGAGAAATGGGGCGTGAAAATAAAAAGAGGAGGCGATGCCAACTTGCTATTGCCCAGCTTTTGTGTGTTGTCAGCCTTGTCTTCCCACCTTTCAGTGTTTTCAAAATTGTGTATCATGAACACCCTTTGCATTTTCTTCTTCTGCTATGTCAATCATGCCGTAGTCTCAGGAACGCATCCTTCGGTCGCCATATCTTAAAAGGCTTGATTAAAAGTGCTTATCACGGTTGGCTGAGTATGATGACGTCATCAGAGGGCCCCTTTTTTAGTCTTGCCTCGCCCCCCCCCAACCGTAAACTCACCACTGGCAACATAACTATACGAAGTAGGAGTAAATAAGAAATCTGGTGCTCAAAGACGTCAAGAGAAAGTACAACAGCAACTTCAAATTTCTGTTGAAAGTCCAGAAAGCCGACGGAATTTTTTGCTGCTTCCATTACTCCTACTAACAACAGTTTAGCTGAAACGGGTCAGTCTGTAATGCTTTACTGGTAACTATCCAACTTCAAAGACAGTTTTCTTGGGTTTGTTGCTGCAAATTTATTGAATATTTCGTCACAAAACGGATGTAATTTGCAAGGCCACATGTATTAACCTAGGAAATATCTAACGCCAAAGACCAGGTCTGCATAACCTTTTCGCTGTTGCCGGCCGCATTGTTTACTTTTGTGAATTACGGCCGCCAGTGAGTTAGATATTTTAATTTTGTTGCATTACTTCTGTTCTGCTTCCACACACGGAACCCAGCCTGCTTCCACACGCATGTTTGGCTGTCTTTCCACTAAGTATCCTCATACAGTAGAGAAACACTTTTTTCTAGTGCACGGCCGCAATAACTTACATTTTAATGACAAGTGCACGGCCGCAAAATTTTTATCGAGGCCGCATGTGGCCGTACGGTCGCAGGTTGTGCACCTCTGCGATAGACGCTCCTTGAGAAGCTCTAGGTCAGCAATTTTGATACCTGAATTTCGACAATTGTGTCCACGGAGATGTTCAATTTACAAGTCAACTCAAAGAAAAAACACATGTAGCAGTAACCGAAAAGTGCACATTTATGACTAGTATACTCAACGCTATAGCACAGTTTCAATTAATATCTTGAAAAAGTAGTCAGTGTTTAATGTTGCATTTTCTTGTGATCACTCTTTCACCCGGCCATGTTGAGAGTATGCGCAAGCAAAATATGTAATTAACTTGATTTTATAATTAATGCCAACCGTCAAATCGTGCTTAAAATTGAATGAAAACAAATGGTTGTCCGCCTCAAGTTAAGAATATCTCGCAAAAACATTTCATACCTTAATCAAAACAATTTACATGCTTTTGTACGCCAATGCGCATCTCCATCCGACATTTCTAGCCATTTACTTCAGAACCTGACGTTATGTCTTCATTTCTTCCCCCTGCCGGATTACTATTTGATAAGTGAAATTATGTATAGCTGGTGCGCTGTTTCAGTGTTTGGCATACCACTGTGTTCATGGGCGTCCGCAAGGGGGGGGCAAAATGGGCATTTGCTACCACCTGGAAATTGGGACTGAAAACCAAAAATTTGTAGAAAACCTGAAGTCAGCAGCTTAATTGACTTAATTCTTGCAATGACAGTTTTATTTTCCGATATGACACTCACAGTCACAATGCGCAAGAGCCAAGTTCACTGTTGTGGTGTCATGCACTGATGAGCTTGCGGTTCACTCATGTCCGCTATTGCCTGCAGAGGCAGGTTGCAAAACTTGGGAGCGGATTGTTATAAAATTGGCCTTTATTTCGTTACAATATCATGGCAAAGGTTCACTTCAAGTTACGCCTAGCGTTTTGACGCATATGACTGTTGAAAGACGACCTTTGTGGCAGGTAATGCAGCGAGACAATGACTGCTGTCAGCAGTAAGTCACATACTTTTATACTATGAGAAAAGAAACCTTGCTGCCAACGAAACGCATTTTTGGGACTGTTGCCGTAACATGGGTGTCATTTTCTTTGTGGTGCAGACAGGGTAAAGCGTTATGTGAACGTCCATTTGCATTGCATCGCCAGCAGCCTGAAATGGACAAGCAAAATGTCGACCTTGCCTACCCGTGGAAAAATTTCTGCGTGCGCGCATGCCTGTGTTGTTTGTGCTTATAATGCAACACCTGCTTTGTACTGCCCTATAAATAACCATTTTTGTGTTATTCGAGTACACTTTGTTGCGACCTCTAGGTTAGCTCGTTGAATGTGCGATTTTGAATGTGTGATTCACCACGAATGGGGTGCGCGCGAAGACTTATGCCCACATATGTGGCGCGAACACGCGAAGGCTTAAGCCCATATTTCTGTGATGTATGCGAGTTTTTGGGATCTAATTATTGCATTCCTAAACGGTGGCCAATGGGCCCCTTTCATCAAGTTTGCCCCCCCTGGCTCAAACCTCTAGTTACGCTACCGTTCTGATTTTGTGCCTCAACTGCCACTTGTATCGTCTATTTGCTTTATTTCTGCTGTATAGTGAACCACTTGATATGCTGTAGCTTATACGACATGAAAGAGGAGGCGGGGGCAAAGATAAAACGCGAGAACAATCTACAAGGAGATAATTTCTTGTCTCTTCCCTTGCCCAAGTTGCAAAAGAGCAAATGGCGGTGCTCGGCCGGTTCGGCGTTAATATCGGTATAACTTTCTGGGTCGAGGTGAATGTGAATAAAGTTTACATGTCGCAAGCGACTTTTTCGTGGCGGTTGCTGCATACATTCAGTAACGTATTTTAAAAATGTGCCCCCCTTGTGATTTTGGGCCCTTGCTGCGAAATCCTTGCGACCGCCATGACTGTAGTAAAAGCTACTGCGATTAGTTGGATGAAATTTAGCTCATTTGGACGACATATGACTAAAAACATTTGGTTCACAATGTTTTCCATTACTGGGTGCCCAGCGTTGCAACACAGCGCTCACATTTTCTCTGCAAAACCTGCGTACATTAACGCCCTAAGATAAACAACCTTTCAGTCATCTATTAAAACATTCTCCACCGGATGAGCGAAAGTATTAATCAAGTAGGCAACTTCCCTTTCCTCTCGATAAAGCACAGAACTATATATTAACTACTGTAGAGATTTCCAAATAACTGCGGCAACTAGTTTAAAAAACAGCTACAACTGTATTGGCTGGACCAAGGTTTTTCAAACGGGGCCCTCGGCCCCCCTTGGAGCCACAGAGCGGTTCCCTGGGGGCCACGGGCAGAGGCTTTCACTAAGTAGCTTTGCCGTGATATTGCATAACCCAAGTGTCACGATATATTAAGTATTCGCCAGTTAAACTTAGAAGGGGGCCACGGCTCATAAACGTTTGAGAACCACTGGGCTTGACCAACCAACGATGCTGCGGCTTGCTGGAGCAAGCGCGTTTCGAATAGATTCCTGAAATACCGGCCATTGTTACGCAATAATATCGAGAGATAGGAAGCGACAAAGCGTTGGTGAGCACAACATGGCTGTAACCATGGCGTTAACAATAGCGGCTGTGTCGCCCTCATTTGCCAAAGAAGATTATCGTGGGGCGTGGAACTCAGCTGATGATGAAATTAAGAAAGCTTAAATTTTAATCAGTCTGAACAATGTCCTCAACTCTTTACAATTATCTCTGCGAAGTGCTTACAATAGGCGACTAGATTTTGCCGCCCCCTAGAACGTGCCGCCCCTGGCTATAGCCAGAGTAGCCAGTGGGTTGCTACGCCACTGTTGAGCCCCCTTTGCACTGATATATCAACGCAACTACGATCTGAAAAGATCAATCAAATAAGTAAACGTTGGCTAATGCGCTCGCTGGCGACACAATGCAAGACCGAGGTCACGTTATTCTGACCGACTTTATGCAACTTTAGAATAACGCTATTGCCATCACATGCGGCTCGTCGTTTGGATAATCTGCGAAAGCAACATCGTTGTGCTTGCCATAAATGTTCAATGACAAACGCCTTCATGGCAAAAAATAAAAATAAAAACTAAATGAAAGGTAAACAGCAATCAGCTTGTTTGCCACGATGATCCAAACAGTCTTATTGTGTATTATTTCGACGTAAACATGCCTTGAAGCAACATGAAAGTCTTATAGCACAAAATTTTTGGCATGAAAAACACAAACTGAACAAAAAAATAACAAAATAGTCAAAAAACTGTTGCACAAAAAATAAAAGAACATTCATCAACACACGAAACCGAAGCCATGAATGCCGAATCAACGATGTTAACACTGCTGTTGGTGCTCCAGAATTTTGCACCATATTTTCTTCAAATCAGAATAACTGGTGCGCTACAGTGGCAACGAGGAAGTCTTCAGGTTCATTAGCTCCAAAACCAATGTAAATTTTGCAAAATCATAAGTTGAATATTGCAATGAATCAGGAAAGACTCAAAACAACCAGATATAGATTAAACAAGCAGGTGTGGAGGCCCTGGGTCTCATGTACATACATGGTTTCGGTCACAGATATTGCGACTTGTTATCCAACATGCCATTTCCAGTTAATAGGTTTAAACTTTGCAAGATTGCTTTCCTCGGACAAAGGTGCTAAAGTAGCGTTGAAATTGGAATTTGGGGTTAAAATGCTATGATTTTTGTAAAAACTGTACTTTGCAAACAAAGCTGTTTGCTGGAAGGGTACTTTAATAACTATTTAGAATGAATGAATGACAATGGATGCAGACAGCATGACACAATGAAGGTAGACAAATTGCTGAACAGTTAGCCAGCTGCACAAGGAGCTCATAAAAAAATCTGCTTCGTTACTGCATATTAAAAGCTAAACAGACCTCAAACCAAAGTACTGTTGTTTACAGACATATGGCGAATGAACAAAAAACTAACGCCAACTTAAATCTGGTGCATACACTGGAATTGATCTCACCAAGAAATTACAATATAATTGTTTTTTACACACCTCTTTCTCCTGGTATGGATGGGCACCAGACTGCGACGCTGGTGTTTTGTCGAATGGAAAGCCATTTCCCTCAGTCCATACGGGAGACGCTACGACTCCATCTTCGTAGTTAACCTATATGCCAAATCAGAGTTGAAAATGATCCTCATTTTGAAGCCCGAACCCGGCCCGAGCCCGACATTTATTTTTGAAGCCCGATTTTGGCTTGAAAGCCAAATTTACCGAGTGAGTCAAGATATGCGCAACCGCAGAATGTCTAAAAACGTAGCGTACGGGTATAGCTGCAAGTGCACGGTTTTATCACACCTTGACCAAAACAATGGCTTAAACAAGCAAAAATTTAGCTTGTTAGTCAACGATAATGCTGCAGAATGTAATGTTTCTCAAGAAAGAATGAAACTATCACGAAACTATCCACGATGGCGCTAAGGCATAAACAGGGTTGTCCATGGGACATCTATCTGTCCCATTGCCATCCCATAGCAATTTATGTTTGTCCCAACCCATCCCATCCAATCGGACGTTTCCCATGGGATTCCCATAGGAATAACATTCCCATGGAAAAGCCTGGGAATAAAGGAAACTACCTAGTGCAGCGCTATAGGCATGAAAAGCCGGTTTGTAGGCCATCGTTTTTTGAAACAAGCCAAGAATCGCGAAAGTGATTGATCTCTTCGACACAATACTATCGCGTGCTAATTTCTCACTGCCATCACCTTCTCAAAGGAGTGTGAGATAAATTCGAGCCGAAAACAAAAGAAGGCAGCTGTGTTTGCAATTAGAATCAGCTGAAGAAAAATCACAATCACTTCACTCATAGAAGTCACCGCAGTGAGCACAACAAACGCACGTCACAAAAGAAAAAAAATCGCTACTCTGAATTTTATAAAAAAGTTTTGTGTGCAGGCTCGAAATCGGACCGAAACATTGACTAACTTAAGTCAGAACCCGGCTCGATCCCGGCCCGAAACCCGGTTTGACCCGAAAAGCCCGGCCCAACTTACAACTTTGTGTCAAATATTTGTTACATTACACAGTGCAGTGACGAAGATTTTTTTACGAAAACAACGCGAGTAGTGGTTGTTTTAACACAAGAAGAGTTTCTCAACTACCAGGAAGCAAATAAGCTAAGCACCTAAATTGATTAAACGCCCCTAAAATTTAGTTGTTTAAGTTCAAGCGTAGGACTGTAGTAAGTGGCGTAGCCGCGCCGGCATTAATCTATCGTGAAGGCGAGAATGGTTACAACACGAAATTTCATGACCCATAGCGCTCATCCTGTACTGTACTTTTGGCAAACAGAAAAGCACTCACCAAACGCAACTCACGGCAGTGGCATGCAGCAGCCGCAAGTTAAATTTCTGACAAACTTCCTTAAGCCCGTGTCCGACTTTTCGTTTACAGGCGTCTGTAGCATAATGCCAAGAATCCATTAGTCACTGATCTTTGAGAACGAGAGAGCTACAACTTGACCCAGAGACCCCAACCTGTTCTTACTCGTGGACACTCGAGTATATTATGGTAAGAATTTCTGGCCAACACCTCAGCCTTAAATCGTTTAGTTTAAAAAATGGACAATATCTGATGGCAAAAGTGGCGGGATGAAGGTTTACTTTCCGCTTTGAAATCAGCGAACTGAAATCTTCCAAAAATACCAAAATTGTTGCTTTAACCGATGCCACAATATTGTTGACCAGACATGGGGCGATTACATCACAAATGTAATCGATTACGATAACTTGCCACCTGCTCGATTACGATTACGAATAAACAAAATCACATTGTAATCGATTACGATTACGTTGAAAGCAATCACGATTGCAATCGCCATTACTTTTGTCTTGAAACATCTTCAGAACAAAAACAAAACACATTTGCATGGTTTGATGTAAGTGTAATTTCAGACAGCGTACGATCAAACGAAATAACTCATCTCTAAGGATCAAGCAGCGGAAAAGAGAAAAAACACATTAATTTTTTACTGTGACGTTCGTGCGGTCAACAAACTAGTGGCGTAACTAAAGGTTTAAGCTAGAGAAGAAACGTAGCTGAAGAAGGCCCACTGGACTCTGTAGGGGACCTACTGGTCAACACTCAGAGAAAAAAACATGAGAAATGATGGTGAATCCGGATGCGTATAGCTATACTAAATCCTCAAATCAAGGGTATATTCTCCGAAAAACACAAAAAGACGACAACCTACTAAAAACCAATTGAAAGATTACTAAAACCGAAATGGGGGCCTGGTTTTTACATTTAGCTGTACAGGGGAGTCAAATCACCCCTCTTTCTTCCGTCAGTTACTCAACTGCAACAAACACTCTTAAATATTGTTTAAACAGAAATAATCAACGTTTAAAATCTTTGTTACAGTTGATAAACATTAACGCTTCAAGTCTTTTATCAATCAAACAACACCTATCAGGATTGAACACTCGTCCAGAAACGCTGAAAATTCGTTTGTTCGTAATTTCAAAATTGTTGTCTATTTCTTCTAACTGCGGGTTGTGATCGTCTGCAACCCAGCATAGTGTTGTGCGGCTTGAAATGAAATGAACAGTGATACCGATATAGCTGCGTATCTGTCTATTGGACCAAACGTCAATGGGCAAAAAAACCTCACTGGTTTCGTTGAGTTTTATAGCAGTATCTGGTGGAACACGGTTGGCATCCTTTATAGTTATCAGTGTTGTAAAAAGGCACTTACGATTTGGATTAGGGTACCTTATTCCTCTTAAAAAAAGTTCATTTACTCTATATAAATTACTGTACTAATTATATACCTCGTACATAGCCTACTCCAGCAATTACATTCATAAGATTACTCTGAATACGTATAAATAAAACCAACACTTCTCCTCGTAATGTCCCGCTATGCTGTTGCCAAAGTGTCAACCCATTTTAAAGAAAAGATCCTGTTTTTGCTGCTACGTTTCACTAGACTCACTACGTTACTTCTGGCGGCCAACAGGAAGGCTATCTGGAACAAATAAGAATTCGCTACACAGGCTGTGCTTGCCACGGGACTATCTGGATTTAACGCTCGTAAAAATAGTGAAAAAGCGACATTAACAAATAAGAGATTGTTAGAGTTTTTCTAAAATCGCAAATATCACAAACTGCAACTCTCTATTACAGCTATGTCTAACCGAAATTGCTTACTGAGCCAAAAATTGCGGCGCTGTCTTGGGCTGCACATTGAATGACTTATTTT
>JGI24158J21664_10012240_pt1 | contig 11378 bp, 10 predicted proteins | sample Ectturendosymbi3_FD_21664 | JGI IMG/M metagenome (IMG submission 21664)
CTGTGATAAGGTCTCAATCGCATTTGTCGCAAAGGAGCCCTGTGGTGTACCGACATGACTTGATGCTCTGTGAAGTTGTTGGTACAGTATTTGCGAATAGAGTGCACGAAAGAGATTAAGATTTTCGTTTGCAGTTGAAACAATGTTAAGTTAGGTTAAATTTTAACTGTCTGTGAATTATTTCAACCTGCAAATGTAGCGATCGAAAGAAAGTGGATGTTCTTTCAAAAAAAAGAGAGAAGTTAGGCAAGAGCAATTGAAAAAGAATGAGGGAGCCATATTGATGTTCGTAAACATCTCTTCCGGCGCTATTTCACGAAACGAGATGCACGAGGTTAGCAGTGCTGGCACTAGTAAATCAATACCAGAAGTTAAGGAACAATCAACGCCTGGGCGAATTAGAAATAATGAAGAAGCAGATGTTGAGAGCAATATAAGTAAAGCATATGCAGCCAAGTTGGAAACGATGATATAACAATTTTACGGAATGATGTGTCATGTAGTTCAGTCTTTTTCAACCCTTTTGCGGCAGGGGAACCTTCCGCAACTGTTTGCGTTGCTCATGAAACTTGGTGCAATGATCCAAGTGTCTACATTGCTACAACCGCATAGAAATGTGGTTGCTAATTTCGTCCCAGGCAAATTTGGTCTGTTTTGGCGGAACCCCTGGCAGCCACTCCCCGGTTGAAAAACACTGATGTAGTTAATTGGCCAGAACCAATAAACCATAATATAAGAGTTGAGTTAGTCAAATCTGGACCAGAAAGATTTTGGAATATAGATGGACTTTTCCATTCGAAAATTCGAGTTATAAACGTAGGAGATAGTGAGAGAAAAGCTGTGAGTTACCTGACAGCGAAATGGTTTTACAAGACGCTGAAAAAAGGCTTAGACCAGTGGTTCTCAAAGTTTTCACAATCCTCCCTTACAAACCCAAACATTGTCAACTCCTTTACAAACGTAACAAAAAACAATTGCAAAAATTTTACACTACCTGGATATGGTTCCAGGTGTCTTTTGAAGAGCTATCTCAGGGCAAAATTAAAACATTAACAAAGAACAATTTAAAGAACTTGCACAAAAGATTAAAAACGATTACACCAAACGAATTTACAAACAAATTTTATGTGTTGAATAAACAAATAACAAAAACTTAAGTTTTTTTGATCCACAGCTTACCGTCCCCTAGTTCCTCCCTGGAAAAAATTTCCTCCCAGGAATTAAAAATTCCTCCCTTAATGAGTCAAGTGGCACCTGTTTGAGAACCACTGGGTTAGATGGTTCTGAGGTCGTGATTGGTATATTCAAAAATCGATTCAAGATAATATTGCTTCTGTTGCAAGTTATTTCGGTCAGAAAATGATTTTCTTATATGTTTCCAAGCCTTTCGACACGTTCTGGCATTTAAATCCATTTTTATTTGATCACGAAAATTCCAAAGTTCATCGAGATTGCCCAGGTAAATGGTATGAGCTCAAACTGCAACTTCACATCCATCAAGCAGTTGATAAAGGGATGCAGGTTGTCATGGATAAAGAACGAAAGAAATGGAGAGCCAACATTCGTATTACTGTAAAATTGATGTCATCCTTTTTCTAACCAAGCAAAATCATTATTTTCGTGGCCATCGTAAATACTTTGACGCAAAAAAACAAGGTAGTGTTCTTGAAAGTGTGGAGCTGATTGCCAATTATAATCCTGTCATGAACGAACATCTTTCTGATATTCAAGTATCGAAGAAACGCATGTTAACATACCTTCCTCTGACTATACAAAACAAGTTAATTTAACTTCTGGGAAAAAAAGTAAAATCTTATTCTAAAAGAAATCAAGGAAGCGTCATACTTTTCGATCTTACTTGACCGTACTCCTGATGTGTCTCATACCGATCAGATGGCTTTTGTAGTAAGATACGTAAAAGTTGAGGAAAGTGAAGCACAAACAAAGGAGTCTCTTTTTCTTCCCGCTACATGGGAAAATGGCCAAACAAATTACTAATTCTATTCTCAATGAGCTTCGTGCAAATGACTTGGACACGATGATGTGCAGAGGGCAAGCTTATGACAATGTTTCCACAATGTCAGGAATCCATTCTGGAGTACAAGTATAAAGGAGATAAATTCAATAGTGTGGGCGTTCATGCAATGGGATCTTCCGCACTCTCTCATATCTTTTCACTCCTATTTCACGAAATGTGATATTATTAGTTCGTCAAGCTTCTATTGCATGGCGTGCTTTGCGAAAAGTTAGTAAACTGGTTGAAATGTACTTATTGCAACGGCATTCTTCTCTCATCGGCATACATTACACGCATTTGGATTATTGCACTGCGAGCAACATTGTAAAAATATTTTAGCTGTCATCAGTTATGCTGCACAGCGTTGAATTGGGGGCGGCACAATCGCCCAAATCCAGGGGCAGCAAGCTATGCTGCTACGCCACTGCCTCCCGGGCCCGGGTGCAATAATGTACTGTACCTCTTATACCCCCTTCTCGAAGGCCCTGTGCACAAGAGCCAGGTTCACTCTTCTGGTGTCATGCAGTGGTGAGCTTGCAGTTCACTCATGGCCGTTCCTTTTCCCGCAAGGGCAGCTATAGTTGCCAAACTTGCAAATGGCTTGTTTAACTGTTGGTCTTTATCGTGTAACAATAACATGGCAACAAATCTTCTAATGTTCAGTTCAAGTTACGATATTAGGCGTTTTGCCGCATTTGACTGTTGAACGCAGACATGTTGGCAGGTAATGCAGCGAGACAATGACTGCTGATAACGGTAAGCAGGGACGCCGGAGAGCGGTGGCATTGCCCCCCTGACCTTTCAAAAAAGTGACAACGGGGCAAAGGTGTCTTTTTTATTACGGCACCATAGGTAATTTTATGGTTTATCAAGATTGAATTGAAATACATTTTCTATAGTTTCTTTTATTATTTTTGAGGTCAGCATTGTTGTTGAACAGTAGCAAGCATATTGGTAACGATTTTGTTTGTTTTTCATAAGTTTCCACTGCCTCAACTTTTTTATTGCCCCATCTCGCTGCCCTACCGACGTTCCGACGTCCCTGGCTGCATTACAATGCTTTCAGATAGCTGTTGATGCGAAATTTCCAACTTCGCTCTCATTGTATAGTTGCGTCACAATGGACGAGAATCAGCGTTGACAGTGCGTGCAGTATGCTGCTGCGAGTGCTTTCAGTGAAGCGATGAAACTTACTGTATGCTGTTACGACTACAGATCTGATGTTTAGGTAAATTTTTTATCTTTTGACGGCTTGACAAACTTCATGTTCAAATGGATTTGATGTGGTTTTGCAGGTAATTACGATTATTTTTATTTGTTGGATATTTAAATAAATGCTGACTCAGAGACGCCGGAACGGGGTGCATTAGGGGGACACTACCCCCTGCCCTTGGAAAGAGGGGCAACGGGGGCACAGGTGCCCTTACATACCACATAAGTAATTTCATGATTTATCAAGATCAGTTTGAAACAAATTTATTGCAGCTATTCGCGCACACCTAAAATTCAGAATGGTTTTCTATAATTTCTGTTATTAGTTTTGAGGTCAACATTGTTGTTAAACATGTAAATGCGAAAAAAATGACTATTATTTTTGATACAGGTGGTCTTCAGTGCCATTTTATCACGTCTGTTACCATTGCAGTTAGGATTCGAACACTGTCAGTATATTCGTTTGAGCTAAATTAGTTTTCTAAGATCAAAGCAAGTCATACAATGTACGGCCCTCAATGATATGTCATTCAGTGTGCGGCCCTGGTCAAGATAGTGACATAATTTTTGGCTGAGTAAGCCATTTGGGTTGGACATGGATGAACTAAAACTTTCTAGAAAATTTGACGTCAGCAGCTCAATTCCGATTGATTGATTCATTTTTTGCGATAACGGTTTATTTGCCGGTACGACACTCACACGGCACAAGAGCCAGGTTCACTTTTCTGGTTTCATACAGTGTTTAGCCGTGCTTAGCTTACAGTTCACTCATGTCCGCTCCTTTGCCTGCAAGCATAGGCGTAGCCANGGGGGCCTAGGGGGCCATGTCCCACCCAAATTTTTAGAACTTATAGTCATTTGTGCTTTGAGAGACAGTATCCCAAACAAAATAGTGGTACTCGNCTAAAATCAAGCATTTTGTCCCCCACAAAAATTTTTAGTCTGCTCAAGCTTTTGGGCTGGCTACGCTTCTTCCTGCAGGGGCAAATTGCCAAACTTGCGAGTGGATTGTGTTCACTTCAAGTTACGATATTAGGCGTTTTGTCGCATATGACTGCTGAACGCAGACATGTTGGCAGGTAATGTAGCGAGACAATGACTGTTGACAGCGGCAAGCAGGGACGTCGGAGAGCGATGGCATTGAATCCCTGACCTTTCAAACGAGTGACAACGGGGACTAAGGTCTTTTCATAGGTAATTTTATGATTTATCAAAATCGAATTGAAACAAGTTGTCTATAGTTTCTTTTATTATTATTGAAGTCAACATTATTGTTGAACTGTAGCAAGCATAATTGGCAGGTCCAAACTTGATTGGGCACCAGGGGAGGTGAAGAGTTTACTGAGAGGGGCACAAATTTTTTAAACTATGTTCAACACATTTTTCCCGGGAGGGGCAAATTTCTTTCAGGGGAGACTAAGCCCCCTCGCCCCTCTAGTTACGGGCCTGATAATTGGTAACAATTTTTTTTGTTTTTCATAAGTTTGCATTGCCCTCAACTTTTTTTCTGCCCCTGACCCCTGCCCTTCCGACGTTCCGGCGTCCCTGCTTGACTAGATTTTTAAGATTCTAATTGCAACTGTGCAACAGCGTTGAGCAGGTACTCTGACTGAGAGAAATTTTGCCAAGCTGTATGAAGACTGACACCGGGCCCCAGGCCCGTAGTCACAGTTTAAGGTTTAAGGGGGAAATACATTTTTAGGGGGGCGAGATTTTTGCTTTTTTTGTTCTTATTATATGTAAATGCTTTTATTATATGTTAAATGCAAAATTTTCTGGGCACAACAAAGTATGAGGAAACACTGCCCCCGAATGTCCCCCCATGGCTACAGGCCTGCCAGGCCCCCTAGCTTATGTGTCCTCGTCGAAACTTGTATAGCTTTTATGTATAGTAATCAGAATATAGATGAAACAGCTCACATTTTTTAAAAATGGAGCAGTTGTTATATTGGCAACTGACTTCTACTCGTAATTTTGGCCTTGATTACAGAAAAAATCTTGCGTACTCGCATCCCCCGGGACCCTTCTCGTAGGCTCTAACGTTGAGTAGTTACAGTATAATTGTTAACTTTTCAATTGTATTAATTCGAGCTATAAACTGAACATCCAATATGGACATGATTGTCGAAATTCAGGTCACGAAATTGCTAACCGAAAACTTCTCACGGAGCGTCACTGGCAGGGCCGGATTTAACTATAGGCTATATAGGCTTAAGCCTAGGGCCTCAAGATCCAAGGGGCCTCCAGCAAACTGTGGTACGTATAGAGTCAATTACCGGCATATGATCAGTTCGACCAGTATTCGTCAAAATTTTATACCTTAATTATTCGTGAAATTTAGTTTTTTCACCTATTCAGATTCCGTGTTGATAACGCCAGGGTCTTCCAACGAATTTCCATGAATCTCAATATGACAGTTGGTCAAGCCGCATTCCGTGTTGATATACTCAATGCACGTTGGCTGCGTCCTGTATTTGCTGAATCGTACTGATTATTATGTGTGAAACAGGCGAAAGAACATCTGACTGTTCGTGTCTGAAATGCACCTGATCAAATCTTAAAACTTGCACTGCAGAAAAGAGCTATATGTACTACACCCTACGCGTTGTGAAGGGCTAGCTGCAATATCCCACAATAAAAACATTTGGTTGCTTCTTCTGAACAATACTGCAGTTTTGTTAGCGTTTCTATTATGTAAAGCTGGTTTGATATTTTTAGATGCGATTTTTTCCATTTAAATTTTCTTTAACAAAGTCATTCAGAAATCAGATTGCTATGGAGTACTTGCGCAAGCGTGCGTTTCTCACATAATAAGCAAATCGGAGATGATCTTAATGAGCTTGAATAGCAAGCAAAAGTCACTTTGCCAACTGGTAACCACAGAACTCTTAACCCAACGAGACAAAGCAAAGGGTAACACCAAGAAAATGACAAAAACGTGTTTGGGTCTGATGCCTTAGAGTAGTGGTTCTTAGTTTATCCAACCCTACGGACCCTTATTTCTTAGCTTGATGGTTACTACAGCAACAGCTCAGGAGGAAGTTTTTTTCAAGATTCAAAAGAATTAAAACTAAATTAAAGGGCCGCAATGTTCCAAGAGAGGTTGCCCACACTAAGCATTCGGTGCATTAAAAGTGCCGAATTTTGGCAAACAAATTTTAATGAATTCCTAGATGATTTTGTTGTGAAGAAGGCCAGGACAAAAATATTTTTTAATTGTTTACTTTTCAATTGTTTACTTTGCTCAGTCTTACTTGATTCGGTGATTGTAGCATTTTGTACATTTTTCAATAATGACAGCATAAGGGAAGTTTAAAACACTCCAGTCGCCACGGGGAGTATTCCCTCCAAATTGAAATACGAAACATTGTAATCAGTGATGATTTTATCAAATTTCCAGAATGTCAAGTCTCCATGCACAATGCAAAGCCCCTGTAGTGAAGACTTCCTGAACACGGTTCTGGTTATCTCACATGCTTTCGCGCGACTGTCTCGTTGCGACTTGCCGTTCGATTCTTAGCAGTTTGAAAGAGTAACAAACGTGCGAATCGTGAACCAATCCAGTTGCAACCATTTGGGTGCGTTTTACTTGTCGTGTTTTGCTCGTGTGTGTGAGATTTTTACATCTGTGGTAAGCGAGTCGCAACGTGGTCCACACGTTATGCTTTAACGTCTTTATGCCGCCACACATATGTGCAAGGTGTTTGTTTTTTTGAGCAGAGGTAAGAAAAATCGGATGTGTAACTTATAAAACCGTAGGCCATGTGTTGTGTCAAATATTTAACCACGACATTTCCGGTTGGTTTGCTTGCAAAAATAGATAATCTTGTTCCCGCCAGGCAAGTACGATTTCAACAAATCCGTGCCATTGAAAGCTTTTACGTCGAAGGCAGCAACAAGCGCATTGATCGTGGGACACTCTAGTAATGATTTATAATTTTATATTGACCGTACTTTTAGATCGTCCACATCGTCATTTTCAAGTAAGCTTAAACTGAATAGCGCTTTTCCGTTTGTTTCTCGTAACAGTGCGAGAATGGGCTTCACAAGTGGATTAGCCTAGGGCCTCGCATCAGCTAAATCCGGCCCTGGTCACTGACCTTAGATATTTCCTAGGTTAATGCATGTCACACATTAAATTATGACTAGGGCAACCAATTTTTTGACCTAAAAACTTACAATTTTGACTTTATAATTTACAAATTTTGACTTTATTTTGACTTATACATTTTCTGCATTTACAACTGCAAAATAATTCAGCCTTAGGTGTTAAGGATAACCCAGAAGCATATTCATGCACTCTAAGCTTCGAAATTTTAAAACACTTGGTTGTTTAACTTTGGGGAAGATATAGTGATAAGTACATTAATAATTACAGTAGGGTCAAACTTGGGAACATCATAAAGCTGAAACACTATATGCATAATGGATTGAGCATTTACCAAAACAAGTACTTTAAGACCACATTTATCGCCTACCACGCCTATCCTACATAATATTCAATCGTCCAGTAGTGGGCAAAACAACATTATTACGTCAAAAATCGCAACAAACCCATTATTATTATAGAATTGCAACTAAACTTGCAAAAGCATATCAATATCTGTTGTTACAGTTTCAATAAAATATTGATAAAGAAAAAAAACTGTGCTGCAAGAAAATTTTGACCTAACGATAAATTTTGACCTAATGATAAATTTTGACTTTTCTTTGATCTAATAACTTGGGATTCCCTCATGGTATGAGCATGAAATTTGGTTTGTGGACGTTTCATAAACGTTAGAAACGGCAGAATAATTTTGACTTTATTGACTTTTGGTTGCCCTAATTATGACATAATCGAAAAATTTGCAGCAAAGGCAAGAAAAATTTATCTTTGAAGTTAGATAAACTAAAAGTAAAGCATTACATCGCAGTATTCCTTTTATTTTCTGTTAACTATTCAGGGTATTACATCCAAAGACATATATTGAGAGATTGCAATTTTATATTTGCGTAGTAGTTTTGTATAAAATAATTTGCCATCAGTTTTTCTTATACATTCTTCTGTCTGTCCATCCCTTGTGTTTTCATGAGTCTGACCTCAGTCAGTCCTTAATGACGTTCTAAACAAGCGGGTACACTGCATTCGGGGTCTTCAAAAGGCTCTGACAAATCCATGCTTTAGAAAACAAGGTGCAACTCTGGCCAATTTTATGCTGTGTCATCAGAAAATTTTTGTGCCCATACAATTCTGACATTAAAATTCATGCAGATACTTGCAGATGATCAGGAAGCTTTTTGCCTGATTTTTGCATTTTCTTTCACTAGTTGCTACAATTCAAATGTATTTCCGCAATTTGGAATGTCGCACTAAAAAAGTTTGAATGTTGAATCGTGACCGAAATTTCAAGTGGGGATAGCTTCACGTGAAACTATTAGATCCTTAACTCGACGATAGTCCAAGATTAAAAGATCCTGACATCAATTCCGTGACGTCACAGTCACGTGATATTTTCAGACGGGTCTATAGAAACAACTATATGCAGAGCACGAATCAGCTTTCAACGCCCCATGTACTCCCAACTAATTCTTCGAATCTATGCTCCCACGAACAGGCTGGGTGGGGGCGCCCAAAATCACATTGTCCCCGGGCGCGCGAAACCATAGGTACGCCACTGGGCCCATGCCCTCAAATTTCTAGCATATCTTAGTCGTTTTGCACTTCGAGAGGCGGGTGTCCCAAACCAAATGCTATTGCTCGCTTAAAGTCAAAATATTTCGCTCCTCCTAAAATTTGGGCTGGCTTAAATTCAGTATTATAGCCTACTATATACAGTATACTGTCTGATATACTTTATTTTGGTTAAAGACGGGGACTATACACGAAATTTTGTCATGCAACTTGCAAAAATGTTTAGGCTTACAGCTGTGAACTAGGTGTGCCGCCACCACTTCTTTTGATTTTTTGTTTTTTGTTTGATCACCTGGAATCAGTAAACGATTAAAAAGCTAAGTGGTGCGGCTTACCGCAGACTGAATAAAGCTAACAAGGAAGAAAATTAAACGAAATATGCCGGGCCCACAGATGCATATGTATAAAAGGCAGAAAAAAATACGAAGAGCAATGTTGAGAAAGGTGGCGACTGGCGAACAAGCAGAAAAAGCAAGACCCATAATCGAGAATGAGGAACAAGACCCACTTCAGTTTGTGAGTATTAGATTCTGACCATGGGTGCAATTAGGTGGGTGACGTGTGCCCTCACTTTTTCAGACAATGGGGATATAATATGCTATGTCGCACCGTATTTTTCTCTTTAGGTTTCGTAATATATTGGTTTCACACCAAGCTGCACCCTCACATTTTACAACAGAATTGCGCTCATGATTCTGATGTCCAAGATACTTTCCTATTCTTTTTTTCTTTAATAAGCACGAAACACGATCTTCTTTTATTTTAAATTGCTGTAAGCAACTCCTAGGGGTAGAAAGGGCGACACTTTTATAGCTGGCCCGGGGCGACACTAAGCCTCCCTACCATAGGCGGCGGAACCGCGGAGTATGCATGGGCCTAGCCGCCCTACTTTTATTTATGGGGGGAGGCATGAACCCCCAACTTACAAATGTCTTAATTTTGCCTACATTAGTAACGCAATTAGTAGTGGGTCCATTGTTAAAGTAAATCATTTAATGAAAGAAATGTTGCAGAATTTTGGCACTATTTTGTAAATATTGTTTGTAATATAACATTTGTAATTTGGCAGGATTTCATAATTGTTTGGCAGAATACACCGTGCACAGTCTGCCACCCTGCTATGGCTTGATGACTGCATTGGTGTTGTTGAACAGTGTTGCCAGATGGTGTAATACAACACAATTTTTTACAAAAACGGTGTAATTTTACATGCTTGTGTGCATTGACGTCGGAAGGAATTTTCCAGGAGGGCACTAGTGGATTTTTCCAAAATCTTTTCTAGGTGGACCGAAAGTGGTGAAATTCGGTTTTTATCCCTCAAAACAACGAAACAAGCCTTTTTTGCTGAAATTTTCAAATTCCTGCACCTCTTCCGACACCCATGTTTGTGTTTAGGAAAAAGTTTGTGCCACACCATCAAAAAAATTGGTGTAATTTCAAGTTTATTGGCATCATTCTAAATAGTGAAACTTTGCTGAATCTTATACGCAAAATGAAATATTTGACAGATAAATTTCAATTGTGTTTTTGTTTTTGCATTGGCAACACTAAATAGCCATCTTTTATTTCTGCATTGGCAACGCAGCTGGCGTCCTTACAAACAACTTGCTTGCTACATATGCTTTGTCTTGTCTTTGCATTCCGGTATCTAATGCAGTTGTAGAATGAGTAATTAGTCATGTTACTGCTGTGTTCAAGATGTGGAAAAGTTGTGATTTTTTATGTGTTTGAGACTGGTATCAATGCTGTATCATTTTTACCTGTTTCTTAAGCTGCGTTCTTGGTATTTTTAACAGCCCGGTGGCGACTCCGGCACACAGGCTAAGTTGTTAACTCGGGCACTTTTCCTTGGGCCTTGTCCCTGTTCATATATTTTCGTTCCATGTCTGGCCTTTCGCGTTCATGTTGCAGCTTGCAGGTGACCTGAATAAAGCAATATCTTTCGTAGTAGGCCAGTAGCGCACACAAGAATGTTGTTCTGGAGGGGCCAGTCAATGACGTCATCAGTCACTGACGTCGTCTTGAGACCGACTGTTCCTTCCGTTTATTTTCTAACAGTTGAAAATTGATATAAAGCACCATAACAATCTTAGCAAGTTTGTTTCGGGAGGGGCAATGGCCTGTTCGGTCTCATTATGGCTGCGTTACTGTAGTAATTTAAAAATTAGTTAATGTTCACGTAGAAAGCTGGTTATTTCAGTAGCTGCATTTTTATGGGCCAAACGTTACTTTGATGTTGTAGCACTAACATTACATTTTAAAGGATAACAAACGTTTACGTCAACTGTAGTTTCGCATTTGCACGCAAGCAATCGCTTGTCACTGCACTGCTTTACTATAAACTGAGCTTACATTCTATCCACGTAAAGTCTTAACTTTACGTCAGTGACGTGACAGGTTGTTCACGAACGCAAAAAACAGTGTTCTGGAACATTCAGTTCAGAAGCGACTCCAGGTCAAACGCGTCACTCGGGC
>JGI24158J21664_10012241_pt1 | contig 11378 bp, 7 predicted proteins | sample Ectturendosymbi3_FD_21664 | JGI IMG/M metagenome (IMG submission 21664)
CTATGTCAGCCAAAAATTCAACAGTTTCCCTTTCTTTATCATTTCCTAAAAAAGCTGAAAATGCCTTAGCTTTTCTTCACATTTTGTTGACTTCCCGCAAAGAAATAAAAATGATTTCCTGAAGGACCAAAATCTCTGCAAAAATCATCCCTTACTCAAGCATTTTGCATAACTGTGCACAAATAAATTTGTATAATTGCATTGTTTTCGGAAAGAAAAGGTTTCGTTGCTATATTCTAGCCTTGAATCCACTATTTTCACCAGGATAGACATTGTAGTGACGAGCTATTACTGAACAATTATGACGAAACAATTACTTATTTGAACCAAAAAATCGTAGCTTTCCCAACTCAGGTGTGCACTGCAATTTAGCTGAACAACAGCTTGATCGACAATCACACAGTTGGGGAGGAGTAAATGCTTTAGAAGTACGGCCAAAAGCGCAAAATTTTGTGATAAAAACTTCTGGGTATAGAATACATCTTTGAGAGGCTGACGAGGTCCGGCCGTCACCATCCAAAGGTCCGGATTCGGACCGCGGTCCGCCATTTGAGTAGCCCTGCTGTAGAACAACACTCCGTACTTTTCATTTTAGCGGGTGCTTAGTTTGAAGCGAGTTTTTACGCAAAACCACCTCTGCCCAAGAAATGCTGTTGGTAATTATATCTAATTGCTTGAAAACGTTTCTAAGATAGGTTGAAACAGAATCACAATCTTTGTTTGCTAATAGTTTTCACCTTTCGTCGTTTTCCATCTTGATGCTTCTTTCAAAAGATTAAACTCTTGGGCCGCCAAAGTTGACCTGCAATGCCATTTGTTTGAAAGTTGTAATACTTATAAATAGCACAAAAAGGGTAGACTTGTTGGTTCTCACATTGTTGATTGTGATACGGATTTAAACTCTTCCAATGTTCTGTCTCTCTTAGGCAGAAATGCATACTCCAGAACAAGCTGGTGGATGAATGAGTACTGTTCCTGAAAAGCATTCACTTTCATGAGTTGATACATTTGTGTCGAAGGATACTAGAAATGGTGATTTTTGTTACTTTGTGAAAATTTGACGTGTGCATTTCAAAAATAGCTGAACTCAGTTATAAGAACTTCAATTATTAGAAAATTACACAATAATTGGAAAAACTTCAAGTAACTTGTCTCCACAAAGGCAACACAAATGAATCTACTGTATGTGCAAATGAATCTACTGTATATGCAAATTGTTTTGTAGGAAATCCATTTCATGTAACTTTACGCATCCGCAGCCCTCTTTCTATTTGAATAAGATTTCAGGACTGAGGATGCGTAGTGTTAAGTGAAATCGATTTCCTATAAAAAATTGCAGACAAATTCATTATGTGTGGGCCTTTATGCAATGCATGGCGTCGGAAGGATTTTTTCCAGGGGGGTTCAGGAGGGGATTTTCCCAAAATTTTTTCCAGGGGGGACCATACGAGGTGAAATTTGTTTTTTGCCCCTCGAAATTGAAAAAACAACCTTTTTTTGCCAATAATTTCAAAATCCACGGGGGCAAGGCTCCCTTGCCCCCTTTCCGACACCCGTGCCTTTATGGAGACTATAGTTACTTGAATACAGATATGTGGAAGTTTGAACCATTGCAAAGTGAAGAAAACAGATCCCAGTCGGTTCATTCCTCGAATGCTTACAGCAAACCCAGAGTTTTTAATTGTTCTAGAAAAGAATCTAATGCAAAAGCGATCAAAATGCTAATTTTGACAATGAAACTGTTTCGGAAAAGCAGTTCATTATTTTTTATATCTGAACAAAGTTAACCTTTTCTTATTGATCTCATATTTGGTTTGGAGTCTGTTCAAATAAAATAAATGTGAGTAAGTTAATCTCAACCGAAACTGGAGCATTGTATAAGATTTTTACGTTTGATTTTTCTTTGTTTGGTATGTGAAACGAATTTCGCAAAGTAATTGCACTGAAGTTTTAAAAATGTACTGTACAATATTTCCTGTTCCGCAGGCATGTTGAAAGATTTAAATGTCATTTTTTAACCTGCATTGTTAAACCTAATGGAATTTTTAATGTTTGATATTGTCAAAACAATAAGGCTTCCAGAAATGGCAATAAATGTTGAAATAGCAATAATACAAGATAAGAATATTTCTTTGCATTTTACTGCGTTGCACAGAAACATATATCATTTCTTCAATCAATCCGAAAGATATCAAACTATAAGTGGCACTACGAAATACTTTGGGTACCATGGTCATGATCTTTGAATTACGGTCGATGCTGCATTCAACATATGTCAGAGACGGATCCAGGGGGAGCCATTCTCAAAAAAGAGCGTGAGACAGAGAACAAACGAACGCAGCTGTGTTTGCAATTAGAATTAGCTGAAGCAAAATCACAATCACTTCACTCACAGAAGTCGCCGCGGTGAGCAAAACAAATGTACTTCAAGAAAGAAAAAATCGTTACTTTGAATGGTATAAAAAGCTTGTGTATGCAGACCCGAAATCGGCTCGATACATTTTGAAAACCTTAAGCCCGAACCCGGCTTGACCCGAAAAGCCCGGCCCGACTTACAGCTCTGCACTAAAGTAACTTTATTCAGCATGATTTTGTACAATTCGCAATATAGCATTCGCGATTTAGGGCCACTTTGCCATCCATTGTTTTGTCACAGCAGTATTGTGAAGTACACGTCATCTCACTTACAGTAGTGAACCCGTAATGGGGCTCGACTACCAAATAGTACTGACCTATGTTGGAAACATAGGCGTAGCCAAGGGTGGGCGAAAGTGGCCATGGCCCCCCACAAAGTTTTAGAAAATATAGGCATTTTGTGCGTTGAGAGGCGTTTCTCTAGACAAAATAGTGTTATTCGCCTAAAATCAAACATTTTGGCCCCCCCAATTTTTAGGCTGGCTACACCACTGGTTGGAAAGTTTGTAGATTCGGTAATTTTCTGTTATCGTTATTTCTTGCAGTAATGAAACATTTTAAAAGTTGTATGCTGTACTTACGACTGTTTGAACCATATCTTTTCTGTGGTGTCGCATTTCCAGGACACACTCTTTTATATCAACTCCTCCTTCCTTATCAAGCTGTTCAAACATGGTATCCATTGCTATGTACGTACCAGATCTTCCGGCTCCTGCACTGTTTTGAGCATTTGATATATTTGAAGAAAATCATTAAGTAACCGAAACTAAATGAAAAATATTTAATGATGTATAAACGATCAAACATTAGACGGAAAAAGAGGAAAACCTTCAAAGGGAACTTGGTTAAGATATCAGCCAACCTGCAGTGGACAACGACAGGCTGTTTGTTCTCTACATGTTTCTTGACCAAATCATGAAGGTAAAACATTGATGTCGTCGTGATTGGTACGCCATGGTCAGGCCAGGAAAGAAATTGAAACTGGCAAATGTTTCTTGATTCCTAAAAACATAATCCGAGAAGTTTGAAATGTTTTGATATTTTTTTCAATTGTTTTAAATGTCATTTATACTGTTTGGTGTTAGTTTACTTTAGAAAGTTAATTGCAAGCAACAAGTCTGTTTCATTATAAAACTGCTGAAATCATTTGAAAATAAATTTTCGGATAATTCAAGAAACTTGTTGTTTCGCTGTAGCTTAGGAAGAGTCTATGCGTTTTTTATTTTTTGTTGAGTGGGCGGGACGCAGTGCATTGTGAGTGTAATTTCACGAAGAAACTTTTTCGGATGCAGATTAAAAATGTATTTCCTGGTGGTCAAATAAACAAGAAACTCTTGACTTCAACTACAAACACGCAGCTTACTTGCTGTTGCACTAGCACAATATTTCGTTGTCGTATATCTCCGAATATTTTTTCTTCAGCTACATAGACGTTGATATTTCCAGTAGCTTGGTTGCCTTCTTCTAACCAGTACGGTTCACATTTTTTCTAGAAGCAAAATGTTTGAAAGTTATCATCAAGGAAAGATTAGGGAGCGCGGGGCCCTAGGCCAGCTTAGTTTTTGGGGGCCCACGCAGGTGTGACCTATTTGGCCGTTAGTTTGAAAAGAAAGTATCCCCATTTATGTACAGCTCCCCCACAAAAATCTTTTGTGGTGCCGACTTTGGTTCTACGATTGCCTTAGATTAGATCTTCAACAGAAATTAAAGCCTTTCCTACATTCTTCTCAAGAAAAAACGGTAATGCCATCTTTACTTGGAATTTACAGATCTTTAGTGTTGTTGAGAAATCCTCCATTAAATTTCCGTGCTTTCTAGCGATTTTTTGAGGTTTATTTTTCGGATGTATACATTTTCATGCAGGACCGTTTTGCCACTCTAAAAGATATCGTCTAGTTCAGGGGTCGGGAATCTTTTTGGCTAAGGTAGCCATGAAACCTACATATTTTTAATTATATTTCCGTGAGAGCCATATAATATTTTTCAACACTTAATGCAACTAAATTACTTAATTAATGTGTGCATTTTTAAGCAAAACCAACAATTTTAAACAATGGTAAATGTCTGAATTTTCTCTTTACTAACATGCTTCTTACTGTTAATGCGACTTCTGATGCTGAATGGTGTTGCTGATGGCTTTGTAGGAAATTACAGAAAAAGTTTCATCCGTAACAATCTTGTTAAAAAAATATCAAGCGAGCCAGATGCCGTCATCAAAAGAACCACATCTGTTTCGCGAGCCGTAGGTTCCCGACCCCTGGTCTAGTTGTCAATTTGATTAGCTGTACTTGAACTCCTTTGTTATAGTAACCACATATTTTATGGACCAAACAAGCACAATTCATTCAATGGACACAGGGTTCATTTATGCCGTTTTTAGTAGTCCTTTTCCAAACAATACAAAATATAATGTTTTAATGCTCTGTACTATAGGCTGAGTGTAAAGAGCATGAAGACAAGTTTTGTACAGCAAAGTGTTGTCGCAACACTCCCAGCTGACCATTTGAAGTAAACTCAATGCAGGCACGTTTTTCCAAGAAAAAACTCACGAGGAACTGTTCTAGCTGATTTAACTAACATCTAGAGCTTCAAAAAGCAATCTTTGTTTGCAGTCGATCTAGTTGGTAGCAACCAAACGTAGCATCTAATAGTGACAATATTGCCTTTCATCGGAGTTTTGCAGTGTCTGGCGGTATTTCTAGGACTGCTATAAAGAATATAAAGGGAATCGGTGAGTTCTGGGATGAAGGACGATCCGCTGCAAATGGTTCCTTGCATGTTTGTCCGCCGGGGCCTCCCACTTTGTTCGGTAGGACTTGCTAGTCTTGAAAACATTTCGCAGTCTGCGACTCATTCCAACCTGACTCAGGAAAGAAAAGTTAGCGTCCTAATTTTAAATTGATCACAGAAAAGTGCTTGAGAGGCTGAAACCAGTTTCATGCTTGCGAGCAATGCTCTTGCAGCGAAACTAGGGGCAATAGGAAATTCGAAAGGTTGCCAGTTTGACATCCGCAACATTGCATGAGTTTCTTTTGTCAAATCTGCCCTGTGCTGATGTTTTGTGGATAAAAACTAAACGCTGTTCATGTCCTGACATATTTTTGCGTTTGTATTTGATGAGCGTTTGCTCATGCAGTGCACTAATTTCACTGACCTGACAATGGCTTTTCGAATCGCACGCAACTCCAGAGAGCTGGCTGCTTGTGCATTTCACAGACCAGCTGCGCTTACTTAAAACAAAAAAACCTTTAGCGAACCTTCTCGAACACTTCTCAGACCATGAATTCCTGTTTACGACCAAGTGCAATCATACGCGCTCTCTCGTTTTACATTGCCACATGTCTCTTATTTTCCTGAGGTGACTGCTGGTACACTAGTGATGTTTTGTGCAGAACTTTGGTAACTGCAGAATTTTGTGGCGAGGTTTGCAAGTCATGGTGCAAGTAGCTTCTAGAGTCTTTTTGTCACGCGGCCTTGCATCTACAAAACGACTCGTTTCGAACAACTGGGAGCTCGAACGGAGTAACGCAAAGGAAAGGTGAACCCCTGCTTCTCTAAAATAAATGCTGACGCCTTTCGCGCATTTGTGAAAGGCGTTCACTTGCACATATTCGTCACGCTTCTCATCTCGCATTTTAATTGCGAATTCCTGTTCAATCAATCACAAGTTCACCATACAAGAAGAGGGTAATAAAAGGTATTGCTCGTTAGAAAAAACCCAAACGGGGAGTTGAAGCAGATTAAATTAGGGGGAATTGAAACAGCTTACAAATATCTACATTCTAGCCTGGGCAAATTTTGTTAGCTAAGCGCCGGAACAAATAATTTGCACCCATCGTCCAGCTCAACAGCGTTAGAAATACGGCGCTTAGTTGAGGAGATGCCAACAACATCCATACTATATCCTTTGGATTTCTCAACAAGTTCACACTATCTTCTTGTGAGTGTAGTGATGCTGTCGTTTCCAGTCACTAGGTTATTGCAAAATTGTTGATTACGCTTGCCTTCAAGTCTCCCATAGTAAAAACACTTTGTACTGTCTCCAATCCCCAGATGCTTTGCAGGCGCAACTTGGGGTGCCCACTTGTCAATGACTTATGGCGGAGACTGTCGCGAAATTTTCGAACAAGTTCGTTTGCCTAAAGCGCTACCGCGGTCTTCGGTCACGGATTTTACGACAGCTACGCTAAGGGTTTGATTATTTTTGCGCATTTCAAGGTAGTAGCTGCCCGAATTATACCGTTGGACATACCGGTCGCCTTATATGCACAGCAACGTTTGCGATATTATTGAGTACCTCGGGGAAGAGTTGCTGTGGCCACAAATGTGAATGAAGCCTTTCATTGAGTCTTCTCCAAGCGCAGTCATGCAACAATCAGTACGCTTAAATAGGAGAGGCTATGTTTTGCCATACCACTTTTCAATCTGGACTTTTACCACAAGAATTCCAGTGGGGTGAAAAATAATTTAAAAGTTTTTTTCCGAGATAATAGTTAGACTAGATATGTCAATATTTTGGTTGTTTTATGAATCTTACATCGAAATAATGTTAATTCACTTGGTAAAAAGCGTAAAACCAAAAAAACATGACATATATTGGCACAGTAACTTTTCCGGTTGACCGGATAAAAAAGTTGTAGTTTAACAGGATGTTACACCGCCTCGCGCAAAATCTGCCTGGTTTTGCCTAATTTTTGTTTAAACTCAGAGGTATTATTCTGATTGATGGAGACATAAAATAACCACAAAAATCACAACCAGAAACGTTTTCTAACGGTAGGCAATCTGAATCTTCTCCAGGACTATTTTCATTTCAGTCAACTGCTTCATGTAAAATGAGCTTTTGACTTAATAAAAGAAAAGTGGTTCGAAACTGCTCTGTAACCTGAAATGTCACAGTCAAAGTCTGAATATGCAGCTAGTGTGTTGCCTTTCTGAGGGAATTGACTTACAAAACTCATACAAAAAAATTTTTGTAAAAAACAATAACTTTATATGGAAAACATGTTTAATTGTGCAAGTCAACAGCAGCCTGATATCGAACAGTTTTGTAAGCTCGACCTTAAGTTGAAACTGAAAAGTATCTTGTCACATAACTTTCGAACAGGCTAAGCCTCAGCATTTTTAAGTTTAGTAACTTTTAATTAAATTTATATCCACCTTTCCGTTTTCCATTTCATGAGCCAGCATAACGATGACTGAACATTGCTGATCCCAAACCATTTGCCAAAAATCTTGAATGGTTGATGGACGAGGCCCTTGGGTTGCAATGAACTTCTTAGGCTGGCGATAACCCTGCAACAAAATAAAGATTTTCTTTAAAATGATTTAATTCATTTAAACTGTAAACACCCAGCACGTACTTAGAAAAATGTTTACTGATTAACAGTGGATAGAGTTTTACATCTGTATTTTCCTGGCAACATTTTTCTTACTAAAGCGAAAGTATATTTCTGTGTGAACCAACTCAAAAATTCAAATAACTATTGGAATGGTTGATATTCATGTCTATAACGAAAATGTGAGAAGGCTAAAATCTGTTTCAAAACCGATTTATGTCCGTATTAATGTGTGCTTTGTTACCAACAATGGATAGGCTTACCGGAATGAATGAGGCATTTATGTAATCATTCCCGCTAGTTCGTTTGAGTGCAACTCTCGAATCGTCATCTGTGCCAAAAAAACGAAAACAATATCTGCAATATTTTGGCAAACAGGAAATGTAGACGGTGGACTTGTTTGTGTGACTCAGTACGTTTTTGAAAGAAAAACTTTTAAAAATTAAAATAGAAAACTAATAAATGCAAAGCTTTATTTCTTTAGGTACAATGATGTCTGGGTTATGTATGCTAGGAATATCTTGTCTCACTTTCAAAACTTTGTTTTGCGAGCATTTGCACCACTTTTATTTTGATATACCACAACATAAATGACGTTTATCACAGTTTTTGAAGATTTAAACCCTTTTATAAAAGAGTACTGCACAATTATTCCGTTAATAAATCCCAAGATTTACAGTAACGATGACAACGTCTCTAAATCTCAAAAAAAAGCGCCCTTTTAATAACAGAAGCAAGCAGTGGTTGGTAGGGTCTCCTAAGAGCGTGACTGTCCACCAAACATGTGCTGCTGATGTGGATAGAAAATCAAGGTTGTTAACGTTTGTAATCAGAAGTGGATTACTTTAAAATTTTCTTGATGAAAAAACATTTATTTAGCTTATTGGCATAAACAGAATTTACAAAATGGTCAACCTTGGCGAGAATTTAAAAAATTTTAGTAAGTCTATTTTGCAGAAAAAACGGTTGTTTCAAACACAGCAAGTATCTTTGTTCAAATTCATTCTGTTTGCATTCAACTTTGCGTTTCTTTTTATTTCAAAACTAAAGGTTCTTAATTCCGTAATTAGGGATTTTTATTCAGTTAAAGGGTGATTTGCAACTAAGCTATTCAAGGAAAATCCCAATTTACATTTCATTATGAATATGATTCAAAAAATTGCATCCGTTTTCAAATATCATCGCACGTCAAAATAGCAGATGCAATATTGAGCACTTCACTTGTATACTTGTTATGCTGAGTCATAAGAATGTTTGCAGTTGAGGATGTTTAGTTTGAATTTTTCCTAAACATCCGCGTGAGGATATGAAAAGTGTGCAGGTAAGTGGGAACATCTGGATTCCTTGTTTGAATGTTTTTTAGATTGGTTGAAAGTATTTACACTGAAAGGCTTGGCCCCTATTATACTTAACATCAATTTTTGTAAAGGTTAAGAGCATGTTTCTTCCATTAAATTTTTTTCATTTTTTTTAAAGGCAAGGCAGAAAAAAATAATCTCGAAATAGTGAAGCAAATTCAATGCTTCTCCATTCGGCAAATTGTATGAACTAATCGCGTGGCTATACATTATACATAAATTTTCTTTTCTTTTTGTAATGACATTTTCAGTGAACGAACACTTACACATTTTCGAAACACAAAGACGAATGTTTGGTGCATACACAGAGTTTACTGTTTGAATTAGCTGCAAAATGTTGAAGAGATTGATACTCATCAAAATTTCCGCAAGACGCCAGAGAAAATCAACTGCATTTACAATAGAAACTTGTCCATTGCTCTGTAGTTATCAGTTTCATAAATTCTTTTTGGAAGTGCAATTTTCAACTTAAACGAGAAACACACATTAAAGCTTTAGAAAATAATTTTTATTTTTATGACAAACAATTTAAATATCTATTTTGACGATTTGTACCACTTAACAAACAACATAGTTACTCGGAGTGAACAATACTTTTCACAGAGAGACTCTTACAAGGATAAATGTTCTTGTATCGATTCTTGCTTGCGTTTTCGGGTTGCTGAGAGATTGTATTTGACATGTTAAGACCTTTTGCCAGATTCTGAATTGCCTGCAGGTAAATTACAGTTTATGTTTTTATATTAGGATTAAGTCTATTTCACGTTTCTTACCTTAAAGTCTTTTGCAAAAATGGCTAGTTTGTTTTCAGAGCCCTTAACAAACGTTTCCTTTAGGTGCTTTTTTGATATGAACGATGGACTTCCACTTGATGTCGAGCTACAAGGTATCATGTTGGTATGCTTCCCAGATTTATCTTGCTTTCTTACTAGAGTATGTGTTTCCGTATTGGTAGCTTTAAAAACATTAAAAATCAATATTAGTGGAGGTTAATATTTCGCTGCAATCGGCGTACACTTGCAGCGGTAATTTATAATGCCAAATTTCTTTACATCATGCTATTTGCACCATTAAGGCGGATCTGCACAAACTATATTTTTTAACATCGCTTTTGCAAGAATACGCAAGCTGCCAATTTTTTTCTAAGTTCATTTATTCTAAGAAACAAAGTTTTGATCTTTTCTTTGTGTATGCATTTCGTCTATTGACATTTTCACATCTGCAGGCGTTTCATGCAGTTTGAAGGACGCTACAAAACACTGAGAAACATTTTAAGAAAAAGTTGCCTTTGCTAAAGAAACTCGTCAACTGAATATATATATATATGAAAAGAAACCACTGGTAAGTTAACTTTTAAAAGTAAGTCTCACTGAAACACTCATGCCTATTGTTAGCAAAAGGACTATACACATTTTATAGTATAGAATTAAGGTGTTGCGAAACGCATAACGTATGTCTAATTACTTTTCTTGGGTGAACGCCATTCCTTATTGCAAAAACGTTATGGTTCTGATACAAGATGTAGGCGAAGATTTCAAAGTAAAGTACAGTATGATGCAAAACTTAAATTTTTTAAAAAACAAATAGCTTCTTAGAAAATGTCATTACGAACATCCCACTGTTTTTGGGCGAAAAATGATGCAATCTGCAAAAATCGGTGAATTTTTGCTCAGAGGTAAAACTGAATTTAAATGCATTCGTTGGTAGCATGAAAATTATCGAATTCTTGGCTGAACCAGATGGTTTGTAAAATAATTTGGAAACGTGTTTACTGTTTAGACCAGTGGTTCTTAACCTTTATATACACCCGTACCCCCTGACCTTTCATCAAATCTTCTCGTATCCCTTGTCTGAAATCAAGTAATTGAAAGTAACATAGTTTCATCGCAACGAATATAACGATACAATTAATTTACAAAGTACACCAACAATCAGACAGAGGTAATGTTTTTTTTGCTGCTTTTTTTTCAATAATTATGCTGTAGCATGGCTCTTCGTTTAGGATAGCCACTTGCTTGCATGTCATCATCGAGCCCTTATAGATTCCTGGCCTTAGTTTCGAAGTCCAAGCGAGTTGAGAAACTGCTTTCACATAAGTAGGTTGTTGAAAATAGCACAAGGACTTCCGAAGATGTCTTTGCTAACTGCGAGAAAGTGTTGAGTTCCGTGCACCAGAAGGTACCTAATTACATTGAATGGAAGTTTATTTTAATTTTTCTACTCGTTTTCATTTCAACTAGATCTTCCTCATACCATCATTGTCATC
>JGI24158J21664_10012242_pt1 | contig 11377 bp, 5 predicted proteins | sample Ectturendosymbi3_FD_21664 | JGI IMG/M metagenome (IMG submission 21664)
ATCAATAAATTTGCAGCAGCAAAGGCAAGAAAACCTTGTCTTTGAACTTGGATAATTACTAGTAAAGCATTACAAACTGATCTGTTTCAGCTAAATTCTTGTTAGTCGGGGTGATGAAGCAGCAAAAAATTATGTCAGCTTTCTGAACTTTGTAGAACTTTGAATTTGCTGTTGTGCTTTCTCTTTACGTTTTTGAGCACCAGAATTCACATTTAATCCTGCTTCGTATATTTATGTTGCACATATTTGTATTTCGTTGTCAAAACTACAATCTGTACTACATAATCAACATCGCAAAGATCACTAAGTAAAGAAATGGGATACACACCAAAATTTTGATTGATAACGTTAGTGTCAAATTGCCATATAGCGCGTTTGCAATACTTAGAAAAAGTTGAGAAATGATAGTGAATCCGGATGTGGATGGTTATCAGACGACTCCTGATAATGATTGCATACTGCTTTAACCAGGCGTTCCAAAACTTTTTCGAGCGTGACTGAAATCTGAATTGGTGAACATCTTGCGAACCACGGAATTATTTCATAACAATGCATCATCAGGTTGGAGCCAATTATTTGAAAATTTCACTGAAGTGAAATTTCGGGACATTTTGCTAACCGGGAGGGGACACCGGGACAGACGTTTAAACCGGGACAGTCCCGGCCAGACGTATGGTAGGTCCAACCTTAACCAAAATGTAAGACCTAAATCTAACTTCAGGTTCATTCGTGAAAGACCATTTGCTATTCCTTCTTTTGACCAAAAGTTCCGCCCGGGGCATTGCCCCCCCACCCCCCTAGTCGGGTCCCTGACCTGGGGTCTTTTGAAAGCAAATGTACTGTATTGAAGAAAGTACTTGTGATATTGTTGGGACTTTGTGGCGCCCCCATAGTGATTCGGCGACCTGGGAATTTGACCCCTTTCCCCCTTTGTTACTCCCCTGTCTTTACGCACATTTCGATATCACTGTTGTACCACATGCTCTCTTTCTATCTTAAGTGGTAAAAGTCAGAGAATTCGAATTGTATCCTGCCAATTATTTCAATTGCTTTTATTTATCGGTGGTAGATCAACAGTCTGATTATGAAGTGTCTTGTTGAAGTTTTTGTTTATTACTTTCAGATGCCCAACTTGTCGCTACGAAGTAGTTTTGGATCGACATGGGGTGTATGGGCTTCAACGCAATCTTCTTGTTGAAAATATTATTGACATGTATCAGTCGGAAAACAGAAAACCAATATTTAAAAAAGTTGAGGTAAAATCACGAGAAGCTGATTTTGGTTATTCACAATTTTTTTCGTGAAAGGGTAATGGTGCTGTTTATCCCTCAAAATCAATCATTTGACTTGAGTCCATCTGACATTTCTGTCTAACGCAGTAGTTCTTTAACCCGCTTACGATCACACCCCCAAGTGTTCGGTGAGTTAATCTCGCATGTTCGGCAGAGGTCTGATCCATAGTTTGTGTTGTGCGCTAATATAGTGTATGCTGATGTTTTGAAGAAATTACTTTTTTTTCCTTTTACGAAAGATCTGGCGAATATGCAGGGATACTTTTCGGGATGAGTACCTCCAACATGTTTAAGAACAATACACGTAATGGAAGAGACTTCCTTTTTTCGAAGCTTTCCTAAATCGTGAAAGAAGCTTATCACACCACTGCAGCTTAGAACTCTATTAATTTTGTTCGATGGTATTGCTTGAAGCCCAGCATGCGCTGTAAAAGTAGTGGATCTTTATATTTCATTTTTTCCTTTTGATAAATCTGCACTATTCGATGAAATCACATTAGTTGCACTTGTGTGCTGATCCGTTACTTACGCTTTTGTTCTGCATTTGCATCTTGGCAACTATTTGAATCTAACATGTTAATGAAAACGAAAGTATAAGGCTTGCATTGTCAATTTTTTTCATTTTTAGTAAAAAGGAAACAAAAAAGACATTACATGCTTACAGGTAATGATGTGCGACGAACACGAAGAAGAAAAAGTCAACATTTACTGCACAACCTGCCAAAAACCGACATGCTCTTTATGCAAGATATTTGGCCAGCATCAGGACTGCGACGTGGCCCCTATGGAAAAAGTATACAAAGAACAAAAGGTTAAGTACATCAAAAAAGCAAGTTTCATTATAATCGCTTTGTAGTTCATTTGGAGTGTTACGAAGGCCCATCTTGACTCACTCTGCGTCATAGACCACGCCGTTACTTTCGTAGTCAATATTACTTTGGTAGTAAGACAAGGATGCACCGCGGGTGAAGCTTTCTCATGCACCCACCCACAGGCGTTCAGCTGCCAGCACGAGGCTTGACAAGCAGCAAGTACCGATTTTCATATATTCAGTATGTTCCGATCGGTAACCGAACCAGTCTTACGGCTTTTGGTCGGGAGCTACATCAAATACAGATTTAATTATATCACATATACTCTACGTGCATTGATTTTTACCAAAAGACGATAGAATGCATGCACCCTCTGCGTACACAAAAGTCTCTGTCATTAAATGTCTTTGCGTTCATTCTGTTTTTCTATTAACATATTGTAATGCAGAAATGTATGCCTCATAGCAGGCCACGGCATGCCTACTTTAAAATGGATTCATCTAACTTCCACAGCAAGACCCTCTTTACACCTCAGAGAAAATAAATGTATATTAAGCTTTAAGAAACGAAAGCCTGCGGCGGCATTATTAACCGCTGCTTCTTATTTCAAAATGTACAGTAAGTGCATTTTGAATTTTATCTATCCCTATTTATACAGCAAGTACTAGAAACATTGTGAAAGCCATGAGTGGTCAGGATGAGAAGCGATTTTATAAAAGTAAAATATATTTGTTTTCTTGCAGCGGGAGCTTTCTGACTCCATAGCACTGCTAGTGACTGGTAACGATAGATTGCAAGCTATCATAAGTCAAACTGAGGAGCTTGGAAAAATGACGGAGGTGATGGGAAAAGTTTAAGATGTACTTTGCTTGTTTTATTAAATTCTAGATGAAAATAGTTAGGAAACAATCCTGATTTCCTTTTCAAGAATGAAACTAAAATGTTGGGTAGCTTCGCACCTTCAATTTTATATTCAATTACTTGTGGAAAAGATTCCTTAATACGTGCACCAAGGTTTCTATGAAAGACATTCATATTTGCATGACTGCTATCACACTAACACAGCGCACGTTTTTAATTTCTCTAAACAGGCCAATGGGCGGAAAGCAAAAAGTGACTTGTGCGCAGCTTTCGACAAGCTATACGCTGTTTTGGAAGACAGAAAGAATTCCCTAATGGCAAAAATAACGTCCGACGTACAGGAAAGAAACCAGGTATCGCGATCTGCAGTGAAATACCGGAAGCAATATTGCATATGGAATTATAACAAGAAACACCTTGCCTTCTGTCGAAACGCCTGTTAAACCTTTTTCTTATGTGATCACTAAGTAATTCGTTATCTAGAAACTGAAAGATCCTCATTCGATTGGAAACATGTCAGCTGAAATTTCGCCCCCGCAATTAAGCATATACGAGCATACATGGCTAACAAGTTCGTATACTGAAGGTGATGCAAGAAATGCTCAAAGCCTACGGCGAAAAGTTGGAGGGAGCGAGCAAGCTCATGGAGTCTTCACTTGCTTTACTTGAGGAACGAAGTGTTTCGCAGTTTCTTGTCAGCGCCAGAAATACTATTACAAAGTAAGATGCGTTTAAACAGGACAATGTTACTTTACCGACATGAGCCTAACTCCACATTTGTATCTAAAAGTATTTGCCATGATTGTTATCAGCTTTCATCGTTTGCGTACCAAGACGAAGACATTTTCATCGCTCGACCCATTTCTAGTGAAGCTATTATCAGGTTTTGTTGTAATACGAGTGTTTTCTGATAAGATATAGAGCAGCGGCTGCAGCGGCTGCAGCCGCTACAACAGAATTCTGCGGAACGCGATGGTAAATACTAAATAGTTGACATTTGCTTTTAGCCTGGAGGTTTGGTTGTTCGCCTGTGGTTTGATTTAGTTTTAAGAAACACGTGTAATCTTTTGCGCAGGAAGATATTGAGACTCGTAATGCAGTGACTGTCCGTAAACAAAAAATCATCAATACGCAGTGAAAGGCAGTACAGTATGCTAAGCTAAGCTATGCTCACTTTGGATTGCTGGCTTTCTGCCTTGTATCTTTATAGAACAAGAAGAAGCTAGAATCCTGCATTATCTTTAGTGTATAAAGCTGTTTTCACTTATTACAATGTTCTCTTGTAAAATCCCACATTCGTTTCCTTTGACAACAAGCGTAATTCAGTTTTCAACTAAATTTTAAAAATAACTAAAACACTTAAAATACACTTATTCCCTCAGGAGCTGATTCCTCCTTCATTTTCTGTAGAGCATTCCTATCGAAATATGCATAGGTTTTCTATTTCAGTAACGGTGGCATGCATGCCTGACGTGTGAAAACAAATGCTGTGCGTGAGGTTTCCAATGCCATTTTTCCAAAAACAAGTTCAACATTTTCATGGACAAGCAAGCTTCTAATTGCATGCCATGAGGGAATTCTCTGAAAAGACAAACCGCGTCCACGCACGTAGCTCATGGTCAGACTCAGTTGTTCATACATAACTTAAAAAGGGAATTATACCATTTCGGCTATGGGAACCTTGTGGGCATAGACAGTACTAAATAATACTGAAAAATAACACATTTTCATGTCTCAACTTAATCTACTTCCGTTGCATGTAGAAACACAAGTTCGCGCATAACACAATTTTGATCTTCAACCGACCGCCAATAAAGGCTACTGGCGGAACTTGTGTTTTAGTTTTTGGTGTTTTAGTTATGCCTACTTCGCACATTTTGTTGAGGGAGAATATACTTGTTAAAAAAAGTTATTTCGAAACAATATGTTTGTTTTTTCGGGTGAGATGAGCTTGAGAATATTGCTGAGTTGTTGAAAAATGCGCCTGTAATCCTAAAACGTTTGCAATAATTTTTAATCAGTTTGGAAAGTTAAAACAATATTTTTAGTTTTTTCTGGTAACCAGAGAGGGAATTCATCGTTGGTGATGCCACAAACCATCTTTTGTTTTTGGCTGTCTTTTTCAGTATAAATGCAACATCTCGCGCTTCAGAGGTTCGGAAACCTATGTTCAGCATTCAAGACATGACAGAATTCGAAGTAGATTTCGCTTCGAATGAGACCGAGCTTGCAAAATTGAATTTCAAACGAGTGAACAAAAGTAAGCGGAAAAGTTAATGAAACACAAAGTTAACCTATGCAATGGAATTTATAAGGATATTTTCACTGATATTATGAGCATTTTATTAAAATCGCACACGCGGCAGAAAACCCTGAGCGCAATCGAAGCTGCAGTTTGGTTTTAATATTGCTAGTAACGAGGAGACAACCAGACGAAAACCTTTTTTTAGCTGCTGACTCATATGTTAACAGACGATGATACTAAACTTTCCACTGACAGCGAAGACGCTGATGCAAGCAAGGAGCAAGACAATGACGTCATTCCCCAGCGCGGAGAACCTAGTCAACCTCTATTTGACAATGACATTGACGACAGTATGACCCATGATGAAGATGCTGCCGATTCCGACGACACAGCTGCTACATCGGTTACGTCACGAAGTGACGTGGGAAGCTGTTATTCTGGAAGGTGTACGTCAGAAGGTTAGCGTAAGACCAGTTTTTGTCAATAAAAGAGAAAGGTATCACCAAACGTGTTATTGGATAATCTTAAAGTCCTGTACGGAAAAAAATAGTTTTACTTGTGTATGGTAAAAATCTCTAGTAGAAGTGTATTTAAACGTCAAATTAATTTACTGAAATTCCAAACTTTTGTTAGTATAGATTGACGTGGTCTTACGAGAGCCACTCAGCCTGATACAATCGTCTTTTCTCACTCTCCTGGGCTTATGCTGCTTAGGCCTGACGTTCTTACGGCAGATCAAAGATTTTTTCATCTTTCCAATAAACGTTTCAATACTTTTGTTTATGTAACTTCTTGCATGTGAAGACACTCCCACTGCTACTTGGCCTAGTATGGAGATTGTTGGGAAAAAAGTCGCGTATGTAACTAATAATGTAGAGCATTTTAAAAACACAGAATTACTGTACAGCATTTGGAAACTACACTCCAAATCTTTAAAAATATTAATATTTATCTGATTAGTCATTTTGACCAATTTCTTTGTCATTTCTTACAAAATTTGCAGCAGCTTATCGGTTTCAAACTTAAATTGAAAATGCAAAGCGACTTCATTTATCTTAAGTGCAGTAATTCCAAGCTTACAGCTACATCACTGTCTGCGAAGACTTAAGAAAAAATTATTGACGAGATTTTTTCTGTTTACCAATGTTACACCATAAACAGTACTAAACCTTTGCTGCTGCTGTATGTCAGAAAAAAATTTTGTGAGAGAAGAACATCAATGTGATTTTTGTGAAAATGTTTCCTTGATTTCAATAAAAGTTTAACATGGCGNCTGATAAGCACAAAAATAGCAATTTTTGTCAAAATCACAAATTAAATTTCGAACTTACAGTGAGTGGACTTTGCGTTTACTTTCTCTAAATTGTTTGAGTAGACGTCTCAGTGGTGTTACTACATATTTATCCTTGCTTTATTTCCGTAATGTCCATCGGTGCGAAACCGCTCATTTGTAGTCCTTCAATACACCAAGTATTTGTGCGTTACAAAAAAAAGAGTTGAAATGCTCAAGCAAGCACGCCGGGCCAGTCTGTCTTCCTGCTTTCATTTGTTTTTATTGGTGTTATTTTTTAAGGATTCTACAAAGTAGGTGACTACGTATGTAACATAATTCCAACAACGCTTTCATTATTGTGGACCCGTTCTCCTTCACAAAGATTAAGTTGTTATACATTGTTATAAAATCGTAAATCATGAATCAAGATTTAAAAAATAACTTATCAATTTCGTATCGTTTGTGAATACGAAATAAATGTCCTTCACCAGCACGCTGACTCATTTACTGTATTTTCACGCTGTCCATTTCAAGCCAAACCGTCTGGAAAAGTAATCTGCAGTTGACAGCAACATTTCGAATATCACATCCAAGACTTACCAACAAGTTTCCAGCATTCTGCACACATTCTAAGAGTGACCAAAAAACCTTGGCACTCAGTGTAGTCTAAAGAATTTCGCTTGGCCTCAAAAGTCTTTGTGATACCCATTTAGTTGTGTTTCAGTCTCGAAGTAAGCAGGTATATCTGTTTCAAGGCTTTCGCCAAAGACTTGCAATGGTTTCTTAGACGTAACATTTTGCGCGAAATACAGCATTAAAACATGGCTTTTAAACCCGAGTGTTTAGACGTAAGGCTTCCCGTAGTTAAACCTGCTCCTTGCAATGTTGATCCCGTGTTGCAAAAAACAAAGAGTGAACTTTAACATTCTAGTGCAAGTCATTTTCATATTGCAAAAGGAAAGGAAGCTCTGAAGGTTTTTTTGCAGCGTTCTGGAAGCAGAGGCGGGAATAGTTTTCAGGTCTCATGTCTTGTTATCGGTATCAAGCATTGAGGTATTGATTTCGGTCTCGTTTTTTTGAAAAGAACGGTCATGAAGTTTGAACCAAACTTCGCTCTCGGAGTCTGTTTCGAAAATCATGGCTTCAGCTAAAACACTGCTAATTTTTTAAACTTATTATGCTAAGAATAGCACTTAAACAACATTTTGACAGAACACTTCATTTTTTGGAACTCCAGCCTCTTTGCTATTATCAATCACTGGACCAGGGGTGTACAACCTTTTGCTATTGCCGGCCGCATTACTTTTATTTATATGAAGTACGGCCGCCAATGATTTCGAGTTATATTTATGAGATACTGCCAAGTTCTGGCCAACACAGAACACATTCAAACATAAATTGCGTGTTTATTCTATAACTCTTTGTGACATCATCATCCAGATTGTTACGCATCGTGTAGACTGATTTTCTTGCCTTGCGTTTGTTTTGCTTCAATATAAGCCAGTACGGCCGCCAAATCTTAAATTTTAAATTACATGTGGACGGCCGCAAGTTTCATTATCGAATGCCGCATGTGGCCGTACGTTCGCAGGTTGTGCACCGTTGCACTGGACAAAACGGCTTTCCTATCACAACGCGAGGCGCACAAGAGATGCTAGTGTGAATGTTTATGCCCTCACCAGGCAATTATGATGTATAGTTTATGCCCTCTTGAAACAATCATGTCTTCACTACCTTAGAAAAAGCCTGAGTCTGCAATTCTTTCTTAGATGTTTGCCACTGAAATGCGTTAATTAACCCTATACGTAGTTTGTAAACTACCAGATATCGTATTTTGCTGTGCTCTGCCAAGGAACTGTATGTAAAAATGGCGCGAGTGGGTTGTAAAATGGCTGTCTTTATAGAAAGGCTCTAATCTACACCAGATTATTCCACAAGTAATTCACTCGAATGAATAAACAAACGTCTGCAGTATTCCAGATGGTGAATGTTTTGTAGCACATATCAGTCATAAAAATGAAAACAGTTTGTTTCATTACAAAAATGCTTGTTACGTGTGCTTTATCACTGTGTATACATTATGGAACAACATTCATGCTGTACAGTTGCAGATGGATTTGGAAGAAGTCAATCGCCAGTTCAGTCACNCGCAGCTGGTAACAGAACACTGAGCTACAACATGGAATCGCAAAGAAATATATCTGAAGAGGTNAATCAAATATAAGATACTTCTTATACTTTTATCATCATGAAATAACGTAGCTCATTGTTATTATAGTTAATTTATTTCAAGCATGATAATTAGCAATTCTGCCGATACCTTGGTGGCTATTCACATGTTGTTTATGCCTTGCATGAATGTGACTATGATTGTTCTTCATTTTTTGAACTGCATTTAAACTGCATTTTTTGTCTAGCTTTCTCAAAAGCAAATCATCTGCAATGAAAGCGCTTGTTGTTTGCGTTTAGAATCGTCCATGGACTTTGTGGTGATGTACGCATTTCGCTTCAACCACGAACCAGCCAGCTTTAAATCATGTCTTCATCTCCAAACAACACATCTTCAGTCTTGTTTGTGTGCCGATTGCCCTTGTGAAACTTTTTCACCTTCGCGGCGAAAGCGCTTTGATATCTGCTGGAGTTTTATCTTGAACAGGCAGTTTTGCCAACCGAATCACTTGTTAACACTTGCTCAAAACTTTAAACCATGCCTGTTCTTTTGCATGTATTTTTCTATTTTTCAAACTTCTTTCACAATTTGTTTCGTTTTGTAAAATAGTCATCTGCGACAAAGTTTGTAATTTCATTTGAAACAAAGTTGCCTTTGCATGAAGCTTGACCACAATATTTTGTGTTGTCTTTACTTCGAAGCGCATTCTTTCTGCAAGTCTATAATGTGTAGCACCTGCTTACAGCTCCATTACCCGAAGGTTAAAGGGAACCGTTGGTACGACGTGTACGTCCGGAAGACCCCGACTGATGGCAGAAACAGCGACGCCAAAGATGACTTGACAAAGCAGTCGCTTCAAGATAGTATAAGCCTTAGCTTGCCAGCCTCCGATTCGAAGTCCGAAACTGACGGAGATTTGCAAGTTTCAAGCGAACAACCAGGAAAAAAGATTGCAGAAGAGGATCATCCAGTCACACGCCACAGGTCTGTAGCTTCTCTGTCGATACAGCAGGTCGCTTCGTTGAATCCACCCGAGCAGTCGCGAGAAGCGGGACAGAAAAGTAATGAAGAGGTTGCAGCAGAAGACGGTTGTCCTGCAAACGCGAGTCACGAGGTCTGTGGTCAGTCAATCTCAACGGACGAAAACGGAGTTGGTCAAAGTTATACTGCTGGCAGTAGTTATTTGCGAAGGAGACAAAAACGGTTGGTCGATGAAGAATTATCAGCGAGCCGCAGACGTTCCCTGGCCATTGATTCTGCCCCCCACAATTTGCATCACTCACGTTGCAGTTCACCTGTCCGCACTAGCCAGCGATACACATCAAGCGATGCTTCTGGGCAAGGTCAGAATCACGCCGCTCCCAACTCACCAAAAACTCAGCGAAGAAGACCCAGACAATACGGCACACACAGGAGACGCACGTGGTCGCATTTATTGGACAAAAAGCCTTGAATGTTGTATGTTGATTTGCGATCCACAACTAAAATTGATTTGACAGGATCTTCTCGAAGCAAAAGTTACCTTATTATAAGCTGGTGTACATGGGTGTACTGTAATTTGTCTAAATGTCACTACCAGCTCGGGATAAATGTGAAAGTTTTTGTTTTTCGTATTATGGTCGCATTCTCTCCACAGTATTTATTAGCAAGGTATTTTTCACAATTTTAATTTGATGTGGGAAATGTTTTACTGAGAAGTATGCTGACGAATTCTAAAATAAAAGCATTTGTTATAGTTTATAGCATGACAAACAAAAGTAAATTTAGGGAAACCTTCCTGATTAATGATTCGCACATTTTGCATCGAAAGCTACGTAGGTTAAGCGTTTAAGTGACAGTGGAAGTTTGTTAGAATTTTGCATTTTTTTGAATGTCAAAGGAAGTTTATTTGTTGATTTCATAGCATTACATTGCATTTTGCACGTTTGGTTCCGACCATGGTCAAGCGGCCATAATTTTTCCGCTGCGAAATATTTCCCATTTATTGTGAGTTCTTAGAAGAATATCATTGTTTGTAATTCAAGTGAACTTTGGACCAGTTTCCTTTTGCTCTACCTTCGGTAAAAATGCTTTGTACCGCTCTTTTGCGATTTAACTTTAAGGGTGGTGGTCGGTTTTGTGCATAAGCTTTCGTCAAAAGCTGCATGGTTATGTGAATCTATGAAGGTTTGCGAAAAGAAGCTCTCGGTAAGCTGGCAATGCTACTTAGAAGGAAATTCGAAGGTGTTTGTTGCAGAAACAAATTGGTGTTTCTGAGTTGGCAATTTCAGCTCAAAACCGTGCAAATTACTGAGTCAAAATAAATTCGAAAGCACATGCTTGGCTTTCAGAATATTTACAAGAATCTGTTTGCTTGTGGTAAGGTGAAAAATTTTCTCTGAGTTTTTAAACTGGGTTGTTAATATAAGATACGTGAGTCAACGTGGCGAGTAGCGTAGTAACGTGCGGTTATATTTACCTTGAAATATTTCCGACGTTTTTCTAATACAGTGTTGAACGGAGTGAGATAAAAGATCGATTTCGTAAAATGTTAACAGATTTGAATTTATTGCAGCGTAGAATAAGTAATTTCAATTTTGGAAGAGTAATGATGGTATGTTTATCTGAAGGCGTAGGAAACAGTAGATTGTATTGTATTGTGTAACGTCTTCACTCCCACACGCAAAGCGCTAGGTTTTTAACATGCATCGCAGTAAAGAGAAAAGAAAACGCAAGTACACGAAA
>JGI24158J21664_10012243_pt1 | contig 11377 bp, 4 predicted proteins | sample Ectturendosymbi3_FD_21664 | JGI IMG/M metagenome (IMG submission 21664)
TCTTGCTGCAACATACAAGTCAAACAGCACTACTGCACTATGCTGGCTACTGCCACCGGTAATTGTGATGTAACAAACGTAACCTACAATGATAATACGTATTATGTCGTTATATGAACTGTTTATCTCGAGCCCTTCATGTACCTACACCGACGCCAGTGGCTACGTAAGATCGTTGTTATGTGCCACATTGCTGGTTGGTTCCGTAGCGGTGCAGTGTAAAAGTTTGACCAGTTTTATCACTCACGCTTCTAAACCAAGCTTAAGACTTGTTTCCTCGTAAATGTACGTACGCGAAAGTGATTGATTTACGCAATACGGTCCTGTGAAGCATTGGGTTCATTGCAAATCGATATCGCATCCTCCTCACCAAATTAGCCTGTGTCCGCCACTGCCTGCCCCCCTGGAAAAGTTTCTGCAGACGCCCATTAATGCACTGATTTCGATCTAATTCTTTGGCCATAAAGCGTAGTGCTCTTTGGTTCAATTCTTTAAATCACTCAAAACGATAAATGCCAAAGTTTTCAGTTCTCTGAAAACCTGTATACTAAAGGCAGTAATGAAAAAGCTCTGCAATTTTGACGCGTGATGAACAGCCTAAAAACATGCAAAACCAGCAAAGGAGTGTTTTGATATTCAAGCGCGATGAGGCCCCCAAAAGCGCAGACCCCGGGATTTGTGCAGTTTGCCAATTGGGCAAATCGGTCCTGCCGCCACTCCCGCAGATACATCTTGCTGCTTTACCTGGAGATCCCCTGCAACACTAATTTTTGTTTAACGTTTTGGTTGGAGAAAATCGGCAAGGGATTTCAGTTTGCATTTCTCACATTGACATGAAGCGTAGGTATACGCTAATACGCATTAAAAAATAGAAGTATTTCTTCAGCGAAAATGGAAGAATGTAGTTGCACATGTAAGACGTCCATAGGGTTTGCGGATACATCAAGAGAAAGCGCAAGTGGTGACAAACTGAAAACAAAAAAATCATTTGGGAAACTGCATTTGCTGAATTCTGTGACCTGCTTCTGTAAAACATTTTGAACAATTGCTGTAAGCAATGAAGTATTGAACTTTCCAACAAGAATATACGTGTAGGCTAACGTTCACATCTTAGGTTTTTATACCATATGCAGTAAACCAGTGCCCTATGTTCCTTGTTGCTACATACAAGCAGCTTGATAATATTCGTCGATTTATTTGCGTTCAATTGGGAAGATCAATGAAGCAGGGCCTGGAATCTAACATTCTTCACTTGATTGATAAAATGCAGCATTGCATTGCAAACACCATCCAGCAAGACCGGTTGTCGACAAAAATTAGAAAAATTAAAGCGAAGTGTGACTGAAATACAGAATGAACTTTGAATACATAAGAATTCATTTATTGTTAAAACAACCGCAGCACAGGCGACAACAACGAACTGTCAAGACTTTTCCTTCTACGAATAGTGACATTAGCATTTCAGTTTTGTAATTTGAATCTAAGGATTCGATAATATTCCATTAAAGTTAAGTCAATGTTGGTTGTTCAGTCAATAAACCTACGAACTGCATACCTCTGATTGAGAATATTGAAAACATTCTGCCGAAATTTTCTATATCCGCATCATTCAAAATGTTAGAGTTATTCCGTAACGGCCAATGAAAAAATGTTCTGATATTTTGCACACACACACACACACACACACACACACACACACAATTAAAACATGAGGACGAATACTCTTAGGCAGATAAACCACGTTGATTCTGTTGATTCTTAGCGTGCTTGTAAAGCTTTTTATGTAGAGGTTTCACTAGATCGTCATAATGTACTTTGTAATATCTGGTGGCTTTCTTAGCATTGTAGTGTATGGAGCAATCAATCAAATATTCAGTCATATAAAATTCAAGAAAAGTTTTTCCACCTCCTGAGATGTACTTGGAAGTCGAAACGTAATTCAAATTATCATTGTAACACTCAAGTTTTTGGCCAGGGTCTGCGCATATTACCAGCAGTTTTTTCAAAAACTTGCTGGACAGTTTTATGAAAGCGGCACAAGGAGAAGTCTTGAAGCTTATTCTTTTGTCGGTAACAATGCGATCAAGTCTGGTTATAATGGTTTCTAGCAGCGAACTGTCTCTGGAGTAAGAGATTCCAACTAAAAAACAGCAAGGGATTAACAAGCACTGCAAAGCTTCTCTATGATTCGGACTCATGTGTTCAAAGCCAATTTCCAGGCATCGACGAAACCTTTCTGTAGCCCTTGTGTCTTTTTGTTCTAAGTAATTCAACGTCTCCAAGAATGGCAGAACTCGTTCTTCAAGAAAATCTTCTGCGGATGGGTATTTCCAAATAAGCAAAATGATTCTAGAAAGAGAATGGAAGTGAATGAAATCCATATCGCTCAATATTGTCTTGATCTTGTTCAGGATTTCTGAAAAAATTGAAGTGCAAAACTTCTGACAAGATTGCCGCAAGAAATCGTCAACAACAAGTACGAAGAAGTTGGTCAACCACATCATTTATTCAAACACAAGCAGAAACAAACACGGTTAACCGTACCAAGACATTTCCGAGCTTTGTGGATGACTGATGATTTGGAAAGGGAAGAACCACAGCGGTACTTTTGGCTAGACAAGGCTTAACGGTAAATTATATGCACCTTGCTTAATCGCTTTAGCGTGGCAATCGATGTTTGCTAAACACAAACTTAGGCAATAACATCGTAATGTTGCGAGATAAGAAAAGAGCCTGTTACATGTGAAATCGNGATGGTCTGTAATTCGTGCGTGCGACATCGATTTTTTTGACATAATTCACATTTGAACAAACCATTGCAACAGCACTACAGAGTGCTTAAGTGCTTNTTGATTTGGTACGTTAAGCTGCCTATGGATAACTGATTCAAATTACACCGTGTTATCACAGTATATGCGGATCTAAAGGGAAGTTCTGCAACGTATTGCTATTGNTTTTCCTTCGCCTGATATGCCATGTTAATGCATTTGGTCTTTAAACNACGTTGCGGTACGCCAGAGCGCCAACTTACTGTAGTTGCACAAGGCAGCACGCGTTATGTCGATTTGAGATGTGTGTGGACCGTCCTCTTTTTTCCAGGAAACGTGTTGTTTTGTTAGGCAGGTAATTGGCAAAAATGGATGTCTTTTGTGAAATTTTATTTTGAATTTAAAATGCACAAGATAAATAATGTTTTTAAGGCCAAGTTTGAGGTTTGAGCTGGTAGGTCGTATGCAGGTTTTTCAGAGCATGTTTTCATGGAACAAAGTTCGGAAGTTTTGCTTTTGCTTGCTATACTCACGCTTCCAATTGTTTCAAGCTTTTATATCGCTTTATGATGTAGCGATTTCATGTTTCATGAGATTCATCCTCCGAAAACTATGAAAGCCACTAAACCTTTCGTGTTCTTTACACCGAACTTCGGTCTAAACTCAGCAGCTATTTGCGTCGAGAGAGGCCCCGATTGTTCTCATAAAAATTGGATTTTAGACTAATTTTTTGAAAGAAGCATGAATTACTCAATTATGACCACCTCGTGACGGCACACTGTACGCCCAAAGCACATATCCGAAAAAGTATTTTTTGATTGAAAAGTACAGAACCTTTTGCCTCTTGTCATGCATGGCTTAACTCTCTTGTGTCATTGGCCGGGGAGATGTGCCCGAAACCGTGTGAACCACTAAGGTGGCTTTGGGACCCTATAAAAAATACTGTATGTTTTTTTTATGGGCCAAAAGTGCCAAAATTATCAATTTTGACAACGCATCTTGTGAAGCGTAACTTGATCCTTCCCACGAGTTTTCAAACGCACAATTTTGGAATTCGTTTAAAAACCATGGTTTGATTGAACTGACGAAGCTCAAAACAACAAGAGTTCACTACGTACCTCCGCTTGAAGCTTGCTGTTGACTGTTTCTTAACAATCTTTCCAAAAAGTTTGCCCACGACTGATAAAATTTCAAGAAGTCCTCTATCATCATCAACCTTTCCCCATCTGCAAACAATGCAGTTGCTGGTTAAATATGGAGAAGCAATGCGAGTTTGATTTTGAGATTTCCCCTCCTCAGTAATCCCTATTTTACTATACGAGTCAGGAAAAGTAGGGTATTATGCAACCCACAATGTGACCTCGGCTGCCTGGGACACTTAACTTCCGTTATTTCATGTCCAACTATTCTTGAATTCCTGACGCCCATTTTAAAACGTCCATTTTGAAACACACGTTTCATACAAATTTTATACACTGTACCCCCCAACAACTGTTTTTTAGGGGGAAATTGTTTGTCCCTAGGAAATGTCAAGCGCGTTTGAGATCCGTTTTTTCTTCATATCAAGGCGGGGTGTAGGTTTCCTCTTCTCAAAATCATTCATCCGATGTCGTGTCTGCCAAAAAATATCTTGCACCTTTAATTAAATTTGCTGTTTGTTGCACAAATATTTTTTACTTTTTTTGTAACCTACTTTGGGGTGAATTCTACTTGACGCAACACGCGGCATTAAAAAGATAATAAATCTTCAATAATCTTTTGACTGTAAACAAATCACAACAATGCTTGTAAGTCTTCTTCAAGAAACCAAACAGGATTGTGTATAAATACAACTAAACAAATGCTATGCTGTGAATAAAAGCTTGCAACTTCTCTTACCTGCAGGATGGCAGTCAGTGAAGTCAGTCATAATACCCTAAACGCACAAGTGTGGCATGATCCTTGCACACAGGTTGGTAGCATTTGCTACAAAATTGTTTGGTCTTCCTTTCTCTAGTCCAAGAGAAAATCTTGCAATTTTTCGGCTTATCAGTTGTACGTACTGGTACCGGCGGTCTTGAAATGATCGCAAGTTGAGGAAATATCATTTTGACAGCTTCTTTGAGATCCAATGGAAGTGCTGGCAAGCCTTTGCTCATGGCCGTATTTTCTCAACTGCAAGATCTTTCACGAAACCCCGACGTATTTTTGGTTTCTTTCCTTTTTTGACCATGTGGCTGCGGTACAGGATTGAAGCATTAACTCCTGCGGCATTCACCATCCGGTAAAAGACACAGGCTGGCCATCTTTTAGTCATTCGGCTGCAAGAACTCGAGCAGGGTTGGTCAAAAGTGTCTACCCCTCTTTTGTCTTGTTTTAATTTTTAATTTACGGCTTTCCACTTTCATGAATACCAGCTTGTCTTTGCATTGATGAAAGGAGAGTAGCAAGTTAAATTGATGAAAGGAGAGTAACAAGTTTTTTTGATGACCTATTTTGGCAACACTGGGTCATCAGGGTAGACCTAATGTTGTCATCAAAAGCAAATGCACACTGCCTATTTTGAAATCTGATTTGTCTGTCATCTAATCAGGAAATTCCTGTTATTTTTCCGAATAGTGCCAACGTATGTCAATCCTTTTTCAAGCACCTTCACCAGTGGCACTGATTCGAACCAATATCACCAGTTATGCTTCGTTTGCTACCGAAATACGGCTTGCACAACTCCATGGTAACGTAATGTCCTAACGTCACAGCGTCTGGTGGTTTTGTCTACTTTCCCAAATATGGCATGGCATTCAGCATATATCCGCTTTTACTACCGCAGACCATCAGGATTTAAGCCATGCCATATTTTGCCGGTTTGTTCCGTATATGCATCCGAAAACCACAGCGACCTCGAAATACCAGCAGCTGCTCATTTATTGTAATATTTTCTCCTGGGCAATAGCACTGTTTGCAATTGTTGATGAAAGCTTCCCAAATTTTGCTCAAGGCAGCGAATGGGTTTTCCTTTATACGTTCGTCCCTAGTTGCACAATTATCAAACCGAATACAGCTTAAAAGGAAAAAAACCTCTCATTGAACGCTGTTCTATGCATGGATTCCTTTTCAGGGTTTGAAAATTTTTTCCGTGGCTACGTGATCGTCCTTATTGACACCGCACATCAGCAAAATTCCGATTGGAGCAGTGGTTCTTAAAGTGGGGTCCGCGGACCCCCAGGGGGTGAAAAAATTGATCTTTGGGGCTTCATCAACTGACAAAAAAATTCAAGAAATTCAGAGCGATGAACATTTTGAAAATATGTCTGCATTGAAGCAATAATACAAACCACTCGTTTGGCTATTTGCTGTTTTGTATTCCTGAGTAGTCCAACTTACTTGGCTACTGTTTTGAGCAAACGCGTCACGGCATTACCAAAGGTCTCTGTGTTACATAGCTGAAATTGGTTGTCAATCGTTATTGTTGCTTCACAAATACAAACGTCAACAGATCATACGACTACTTAGCTATCTCTTAGTATAAGCACACGTTCGCCACGTTCGCTATAATCAGGGCTAATATACCGTCATTATTTATAATATTTGTCTTTGGGGACTTTCTTGGAAAACCTTATTGTAGCCTACTTACTTTTAGGAAATTGTAGCCAACTTACTTTTAGGAAATGTATTTATATCTTATTTTCAGCAATAATGTCAAAAGGCGAGTTGAATCAACAAATGATTTAGAATTTTGTTCCTACTTTCATTTAGGCCACCTCGTAAAAAGTGAAATTTTTGTGTTGACATGTTGTGTGAGGCTGGCGTATTCATTTGTTTGTTTATTACAGTCAAGATCTCATACATGATGTTTACGTTAATAGCCCTGTAATTCTATAACCTTAGAGGCAAGAACAGGTAGAGCGAACAAAAACAGCTGGACGGATGAGAGATCCATTTTTTACTGACCCGAATGAAATTAATGACGAAGCTTTATAAAACTCTCAGATTTGCGTGCCAATAGTGGAGCGAAGAAAAATTCTCTTTAATTTCGCTGTTTGTTTCTGGGCTACAAACTTGCAGTAAAACAGTGGCTTATGATGGCATCGAAAGAGAAGTGCTTCTTTCACCGCTACATATCAGTGCAGTCCCGTCGTCAAGAGAGGTTTTAGTGGGCTTATATTACCCAAACAAGTCCTCCAAACTGAAATATGAAACACTATAAATCAGAAGTTTTGTCAATTTTTAGAATGTCACGTCCCCCTGCACAAGCGTTAAGTACCCATATTGAAGACTTTCTGCCTACGGTTCTGTATCAGCGTGAGGTTGGTGTTTCAAGTTTGGTGAAAATCAAACCGAAATATCGAAACATAATTGATGTTCGACTAGCTTTGTCCAATATCAAGCCAAGAATTTTGAAGCCTGAGGAGAATGTTGTCAGGAGCATAAATCTCACTGAGCCTCAGATAAGTCTATTTTGGAGACAACAGCCTGAATAAAAGACTTGTGCATTTTGTTCATGTGTAGGCAGTCTGTTGTTTATTCGTTGTGTACAGTATTCAGGGGTCCGCAAAAAATAAACAAATGACTTGGGGGGTCCGCGAGATGAAAAAGTTTAAGAACCGCTGGATTAGAGTTAAATTTTCTTCTTCTCACGTTTCTTTGAAAGTTGCTTTCAGATGCTGCTTGGCATGCTCGCGAAGAATTCTTATACAGGAATTTGTATGCTCCACAAGTCTTTTTGCTATGTTGTCATCAAGCAGAAGCTTCAAGTAATCTACACTAGTATCCCCAGACAACGAACTGGGAAAAATCGGCCCGGGCGTAAACGATGTCAGGATGTTATCAGCTGGACGTCTTCCAGCAACGGAGCTTCGAGGCTCGGTAAATCAGCGATAACTATTTCTGCCTGTGACATTTTCGATTGAAATTCAAAATAGGAGGAAAATCGCGCGTCTGACTGGAAGCAGCAACAGGTGTATCTTGGGATGCACTACTTCATGACAAAGCCGAGGACGGTTTGTTTGAAACATTCAAGCTGGATGCACACGGCATGCGTCCTGTGCGGTGTTTGGGGTGTTGGGGGTGCATGCGTCTGATTTCGTGATGTCACGTCCTTTTCATGTGAGTAAAAGTGAGTGAGAGCAGTGAATCTGATGCATAAATATAAAAACGGGTTCCTTCTCGAATGCAGACCATACCAGACCCATCAGAAAAGGACGTGACGTCACGAAATCAGACGCATGCGCTCAAAAAATGAATAGTGTGCATCCATCTTAAGAACGGCGGTTGATGCAGAAGCTGAAGCTGCAGCCATATTGCGGCTGGAGATGCAGCCAAGCTGAAGCTGCAGCCAAGAAGCTGCAGCCAAGCTGAAGGTGCAACCAAGTTTCAATCTTGCAGGCTTGCCTGCCTGACAAGAGCAAACAGTTTCGGTCCCTCTGGCTTCACGCTTTTGCACTGTAGTTTTGACAAACGGTAGCACTCTCACTCCCATGCGTAGAGATGTTTTGACAGCGGTTGCTCGCACTTGCGGACTCAGGCGGTAAGAATTCCGTAGAAATAGACCAGACGCTCTGAATGCCCCATTATTCCTAAGGGAGTAGTAACTGAGGCAACTACAGGTTTTACATAGCCGTGATAGGCCGTGGCAGGTTAACACATGAGGCAATTTCGGGTGCTATGGTGTCACAAAATTGATGCAAATGAGGAAGTTTCGGTTAGTAGGGTGTTCCAATTTTTATACACATCAGGAAATGTAGGGTTGTACAATGCTCCAAATGTCGTACACACAAGGAAATGTAGGGTCGCAAGATGCTCCGACTTTTATGCAAATCAGGTAATGTAGGGTTATACGATGCTCCAAATTTCCTACACATCAGGAAACTCCGGGTATTAGAGCATCCCAATTTTCGGTATGTAGGCTATTCCGGGACATTTTCGTAAAGTAACTCTGGCACTATTCGATTTGTCTTTGAAAATCAGGAAAAGTCATGTAAGCACAGGTTTCTATCATTTTTCTAAGCATATGAATCAACAAAAAAACCAGTCCCTGTGTAGGGGATCACCCATGATTCCTGAGCAGGGTTATTAATAAAAATCCAGAAATATCGTTTAAAAATTTGCAACGATTACGATCAACGACATAATTATGGCCTCATTTCTTCAAATCAAATCACATTTTGGCATTGACAAATGATTGCTAAACTTGCAATTTTTGTAAAAAGATATAGTGATTGAATTGCATGTTTCACCGCCAAGCGTTCCACGCTCAGTTACTAAATCTTGCAAAGCATAAGTGTTTTCAAAAATATCGCTGTACATAGAAATTGGTGTTTTTACTGCTGATGAAGAATTTTAAAAACAGTGAGAAATAGTGTCTAAGAAAAAATAACTTGATCTGCATCACTGAATAATTTAAGGGAAGGTGGGGTATAGTCAACATTTTTTTGCATTTTCAACCACTGCTACATGTAAGTACAAACAAGCTCTAAATTTGCCACGCAATAAAGCAACTCTGTATACATATTATCATGCCAAAACATGAAAACAGCGCTTTTCAGAAAAAATTTTACAATCAATTTAAAAAGGGTACTGTTTCTGTGAATGTGACAAGAACACTCCAAATGAACATGGGGTACACATGACCGGTCAATAAAAAGTTGTATTGCATGCACTGCATAATGTTCACATGATTTCCCATGTAAAATAGGCACTTGCTGACTGCCACTCCACTTTTATCACATCCTAATTACCCACTATCACTGCATGGCAAAACAAATTTGTATGATTACCAAGCATTTAATGAAACCAATGTAGTATGCTGAAATTGATGCCTTGCCATACAAATATAATGTGCTTCTGAGCACATAACAAACCTAAAAATGGTCATAGAATAGAATTTGTTTGCATTTCATTAAATTCTGCATTTCATTCCAATATAACCCCTCAAGCTTTACCCTGTTTGGACTGACCTAGTGGCAATGTGTCGAGTGTGCCCCATTTTTTGTCAGATGTGCCCGATGCATAACTAAATAATAAAACGAAGTACCAACTCAACTTAAAAAGAATTTAAAACCTGGCATCGTCAAATAATGTAGCGCTGCCCTGACTACAACGTCACAAAGACTCCGAACAGATGTTGATTAACGTGGGCAAAACCCAAATCTAAATNTGATTTTATAANTTACTTTTATGTAGCAAAAACACAACTGACTCAGTAACTCGTAACAACTGCAGCCTATCAATGAAAATCTCACTTTAGTACTACGGCTGTTATGAGACTAAATCACCATGAAAACTTTAAGGTTCAACGTTTTCAACTTTGAATAAATAAAAAAACCGACTGTGCCCTTATTCCAACTGTGCCCCACCTTCCCTAAATAGTTTGTGATGGAGAATCTTTACCGTGGAGTTCATGCACTGCAAATATGAAAGCAGTAAAAACCTGAAAGAAATGAACAAGTTGATTTTCGCCAACTTTTAACTCGAAGCATTTCTATGGTACGTTAAATAAATATGCACAACTCCTAATAACCTTCCAGTGCAGAAAATTGGTAATGATTTATGTAAACATTTTGGAAATCATATATACTTTTCAGTGCCTGATTGAAGTAATTCAGTTCTTTAAACGCTTGGGGAGCCGGTCTCCGATTCTATCGTACCTAGATTTCGGCCAAAAACCAGCAGTTATGGTTGCTTTACCAACGCAATAGCTCCTTCACCGATTGTGCTAGATTGCTGTTCAAGAGATCAAACGGATCGTCCAGTCTTCTAGTCTGCACCCGAAAAAAAATTGTTTGCTTGGGGGTTGCGGATTTTGTGAGTGACGTCATAAATGAAGTAGTTTCTGGGTCATATTGGCTCATGTTACCTGGCCTAGGGCCCAACTGCTAGGCCAAAGTATTTCACTGAAGTTTTCATTGGAAACTAGGCTCGAGTCCGAGTCTTCAGCCTTTGATCGACTTTCTAGCGTTTCTGGTTCAAAAGTTATGATCTAAAATAAACAAATTAATTATCTAGTTAACTAATTAGTCAAATATTTTTATTACTTTAGATCAGGGGTGTCAAACATACGGCCCGCGGGCCAAAACCGGCCCGTTGCGAGGTTGAATCCGGCCCGCGGGATTATTGCGTAAAGTAAAAACTGCATTTGCTTGATAACTTTATCCAGTCATACTTCGATAACTGGAGACTAGATTTCAATTACTTGAAACCTTGTTTCCACTGTTTTCTCACGTGAAATTTTCCCGTTTTCTGCATATTTCCTTTTGCATGTTCACACCAGTTTGAACTTTCTGACAGGTATGTATGAACATGCAAAAGTACAACTACTGTTGATAAAGTTTAACACTAGAACTCAGGAAAAAAATATACCTTGAGCTCCAGTGATGTCGATTTCGAAACCTTCGGAGTTCTAGGTACAACTTTAACTAAAATTTGCTAAGTAAAGCTTCTATTCCAATTACTGACCAAAAAATAAACTGCACAGAAATCTGTTCGACAGGGTCAAATTTAAGAATCGGTAAAAAGCAGTAACTGCAGAAAATAGAGTATTGAATCATAAAAAATGTCGAAATGGACATCGCCGGATTTCTAGTGTCAAAAAATGCACAGAAATGGTAATAAAAACCACCGGCTCAAGCAACTTC
>JGI24158J21664_10012244_pt1 | contig 11376 bp, 4 predicted proteins | sample Ectturendosymbi3_FD_21664 | JGI IMG/M metagenome (IMG submission 21664)
ATGGACGGTGCAGCGAAAATTGACCCCATGCAGCAATAAGATGTTGAAACCTGAAGCGTACCAAATATGGCACATTGGTCGTTAGAGGGTTAACAAGCCAGGAATACCGAAAGCCACTGCGTAACATTCGTCAAACAGAGGTCCACTTTTTCCAGGATAGCAGTTGAGATCTGCTCGGAAAATGGGTGTGATGAACTTGGACAACAGAGCTCCAGCATTAATGGAGAAGTAGAAGATGGAAAAGAACTGACTCCGATATTGTCCCTGTAAAGCATACTTCGGTGTTGGTTTAAAGGTCAACTTGATTTTCACTTCTACGATTACCGCAAAATGGTGTTGTCGTTTTCAGTGACGTAAGCACAATATGCAAAGAGTATCCATTGTTTGTTTTCAAAGAACTAAAGCGTATGTGACATCTACAATAGTTTTTGTTTCAACCACCAAGATGTCATCTGCAGATATGTGCAAGGATGTTTTTTCATTTGTTTACATACACTATTCTAATCATTTTTAAAAATACAACTGTACTAATATTTACGTAGTATCAACTAAATTCATTCATCCATTGATTTTATTGTCCGCGAAACTCAACATTAAAGATACTTGTTTAGGCGTTTAAGCAAAAACCGTGATTTTACAGTTTTAACTGCGACAAATATCCTCTACCTCTGTCAAAATGTTTACCTGAGCTGAGTCAAACTGATCTCCACCAAATGCCGAAACGCAAGGCTTGATTCCACCAGTTCCAACTGCTATCATAAAAAGACCCACCATCGAAAGAGCCCTGCACAGTAAGTTGCAGATATAAAAACGAAAACTGAACGTCGTCGGTGAGTATTGTTACAGAATTATCAACAGATAGCATAATTGTGAATATTAATAGAACTCTGATGTATCGAGAAGTGCAACGTATCAGCGGATCACTGCTGTTAATATCTGTTGGATTAGATCTATCAACAATTTTCTGAACTGGGAAAAGAAAATAATAAACGTAATGGAGAAACCTCCTGATTTTGGTGAACATATTATGACTGATGTTGATCAACGCCTAGTTTTTCAGGGAAGGTAAATGCATTATGTAGCAGTTAACTTGGCGAGAACCTTTGCCACGTTTTGACTACAGTATCGTGGTTTCTACCGAGGTTTGGTTCTAATTTTACGTAAACTACCACAGATCGACAAAAGCGCGACGTAAGCAGTTTAATAGAACGTCACATACACGCTTTCATGCTGAAAGCAATTGAAAGCAGTAATCTTCAAAATAAAAAATGTAATCCCAATGACTCTTAAAAATAATTCAAGTTCACTTGTTAAAACTATATGCCTTATATTTGTGTTTCGAAAACATACATTCACTCTTTCGTCCTTGACAACATCAATACGAACAGGAGAGATATGAAAGGATTTCGTCTTGAAATTCAAAAGACTCATACCAACGAGCAAGTTCACAAAAAATCTTTTTACCAAATGTGACCGAAGTTCACATTTGCGTTGAGTTTTATTCATCTTACATATGAGCTTCATGACTTGGAATGTAAGGAATAGCTGAGACAGTCTTCACGCCGTGCCCAAGAACATAAACAATAGAAAGATACAATATTGTTCGGTACTTCCCCCAGTACGAGTCAGCAATGATAGCGCCCACGAGCGGGAAAAAGTAAGCGAAGAACGTGAACGCATGGAAAACAGATGTTGCCGTGTCTTCGTTAAGCATGAGGAAGTTTCTTACGTAAAGAACCAACACCGCTGCAAAAATACGTCAAAAATATTGTTAACAAACTTAGATTACTGTTGAGGTTGAAAAAACATTTGCAAAAGCAAAAGGAATTAACAAGACACTGATCTTTGACCCCTTTAACTTTAATATTTTGCAGAATTTTGCTTACTTCTCATGCCGTAATATGAAAACCGTTCGCAAAATTCATTTCCAAGGATGAAGAAGACGTGTTTCGGATATCTTTTTCGGACTTCCTATGAATAAGAGACGTTTTGATTTGTTAATTATGTTTACAGTAAAAAAATTACGGTAACTATCCGCGAAAGTGTGTCTTTCATTCACATTTAGTTATATCAGCTATTTCTGAGATCAAACAAGCGTGAACAGCATGTGAATTTAATTTTTAACCTTGTCTTTCAGATATCAGTGGTTAGCGAAGTTTCAGTAATTCAGATAATTTTAATGGCTTACAAGTACAACGACTTCTAAGATCTCATCCTGAAACGAGCAAACGCTATGAATACTAGATTACCAAATTCATTCAGTTAGATGTTCAAAGAGTCACTGTTGACTTTAAAAATATGGCGGAACCTTCTGAAAAGTTTGTCATTTGGTGTTTTGAACTGGTAAACTGTTTTCATTTTTGAATATTATTGTTATTAGTAAGAACAGAGGCAAAACGCCAAGGCAGCTTAGTAGGCAATGCAGATAGCGGAAAAGTAAAAATCTTAAAACCTTGTTGTAAGGAAATCCTTTTAGCTTCTTTAATAGCAGAAAAAGAAATTCCGTAGGCAAACAAAGACGTTGTATGCATTAGTTTCAGCCACATAGTTTTTGATGTACCGGCTTTACTTCAGAGTTAATTTTTAATTTTCTTAGCCAAAGCAAATCAAGGGCACAGATGACGTACCAATTTTTGGTCAACTTAAAAGGCTCGTAGTGAAATACATCGCAGCGCCTTGATTCAAATAGACTAAGCCTGTTGGCATACTAAATAACTTCACAACTACCTTGTTATCTTGTTGCACATGTCTGCCAAAGGTACAAAGTTGATGATCAAGAAATCAGACCACGTTGTGTGAATGCACACAGCCGATTGATATTGTCAGTGGGGCGAATTACCTATGTCCAGATGCCAAGTGTTAAATAATCCCAAGCCTGTTTAAAATGGTTCTGATCAGCCATCAGCGAACCATGTGAGAATTTGTATTCTACGAGATAATTCTTAACCGATTTTTTCGATCAATAGACTCAGTTTTGTTTAAAAGCAACTCGTCCGTCATCTTCAGCAGTATCTGATTTAAAGATTCCGACGTTGTGCGTCAATGGATTCTCTGCAAGAGCCTGAAAAAATCTTCACCAGGTGCTTGGCGAACTATTTAACTCTCTTCTGTTGGCAACGTCTGTTTGGAAAATGATTCCAAGCGCAAGTTGGGNTTGAATGAGGCAGCAATTNATTAAACCCAGNCCAAGGACTAACTTTGACCCATATAAGGTAACTCANAACNAAAACATAATTCAACTGGCCACTGTTAAGTACATCNAAAGTTGCAGTTGATACTTAAAAATTTCTTACTGCCAAACAAAATTTTCTACTTNCAGTATCTATATAAAAACATCTTCNATAAATGTCTGTGTGTTTTTTGAAAATTCACCAGTGGTTTGAAATAAAAAGGAATGTTTTTCGTATTCGTCTAAAATGNAAGCGTAGCTGTGGCTGGATAAGTAAGTAGCTTCTCAACCATCTCAAACTCGTCTGTAAATTTTCAATGCAAGNACACAATGACGTAATGAAAAAAATGCCTGTTTCGCCTCGGGGTGAACTTNAGGTAAACGGATTTACGAAAAGCTCGTTTTACTGCTGAATACTCTTTCAGTGTATTTTCTGGAACATCTACACTACGTTTAACCCCACGTCTTTGCATACATTTTGCAGTACATCACATCTTCTGCAAAAATATTAGTCAGAGTTTTTACGTGAAATAAAATCAAAAACTTGCTTTGCACACGAAAATTCACAGGCTTCGATTGCTCTACCTTCTTATTCGAAACAGGAATGTTTTGGTGGTGTAGTAAGTTAAAAGCGTAAAGAATTTCAATCAACCACATTTTATTTTTGCAAGTTCACGCAATTATTGCAGTCGAAATTGTCGGGAGCGCATTTAATCAATTATCGGACTTACCTTGTTTCTATTTCGCTCTTGATTACCGTTTGAAACATTAGCGTCTTCACCATGTTTTTCAGCCAATGAAACATGTTCAAGTTCCATAACTTACAAAACCCGACAAAAGCCCGTTTTCGACTGTATAACTTGCGTAGCACTTTCCTGAAAACGACTTCATATAAATTAAGTCCTTTCCACTTCGACCTTATCAATTATTGCGTTTAATAAAAAAAATGTATGTCTATTGCAGAAGGTACTCAATTCTAGAAACACATCCATTGTTTCGATTAATTGAGGCTAATGAACAGGGCTTTTAGTTTTTTACACACTACAATGGAAGACCTCTAGCCTTTCTAACGTGAACATTAGCTGACCTGAAAGTTCTCGGTGGCCGGCAACGTTTGTAGAAACCGAAAAGCAGCTTCATCAGTCGTTACGCATGATCAACGACTGGCCAATTCGTTCAGTGCTGGCATTACTGAGTCGTTGCAAGGATTGCCTACAAACAGAGACGTTTCCTTCCTATCTGTTTTGTTTTGCCGCATGCTTAGACCACGCTGTACTTTGATCGAGCACAGAGTAGACGAGGATGTATGCTTTTTTCGTTGCGAGCAGTTGAAATACATGATTGACGGATAACGCGATTTGCTTTATGGTTGCAATGCAAAAAGTTGGTGTAGTGAAAAACATAAAGGCAAAGCAATCATGGTTCTGCCTCTGGCCTTTGAAGCTACATCTTTCAGAATTTGTCTAGATTGGAGAAAATCACCGTTTTGACTCAAAACAAGCAGTTGCCAGATTGCTTTAAACCAGAGGTTCTTTAAACTTTTTCGGTCGCGTCCACTTTGGCGCTAGCCATTGATGCTCTTGCCTCACCTAACTTCAAAATCAATCAAACACAGAAACAGACCAAGAATTAATTTACCTTTATGCTGCTCAATGGGAAGAATTCAACCGTGTTTTGGAAACCAGCAGTTTCATTCGAGGATTTGTAAAAGACAACGCACCTTGCAAATCGCCTCCACATTCCAGTTTGTTCCGAGATTTTGTCTTGTCCCCTTTGTTTTGATTATCGCTTTTATTGTGAAATGATAATAAATGTACGAATGATGAAAGCAATACATTTAATACTTTTCGATAAAATGTGTCGCTTCATACTCAAACTTGCGTAACGTATTTGATCTTGGTTGTTGGTAAAATCCAAGATATTTTCGAGTCCACTAAGCANTAATAAAAGTATTATTATGTGTTGAGCGTTTTGATTACATTCCTACCATTGATGACTTGATAATCTTTTGCATATCATCTAATATTTCTACAAGTATTGTCTTTGAACTCCATCCTAATCGCCTTTTTCATTTTGTGTTTGGTTTGTTGCGAGAGTAATGTTTTTCGTTGTAAAGTGAGCTGCAAATGTTAAATGAGGTTTAGCTCTTATTGCTAAAATTAAAAAAGATATACGTAAATGGTTTGCTCTCAGTGCTGCTGTTGCAGACGCTGCGCCTAGATCCTGAAAATTAGAATGAGAAAAAGTCTGTTTCATGAATGTTTCGATTATTTTCCACCCCTTTTATCGTTGACATAATTCAAAGGAGCTTTCTATCGAAACACATTGATATTGTCATCTTGCCGACTAAGACAAGACTTCTTCGTTTATTGTATCGTGCTTCATTGTTCTTATTTATGAGTTATAAAGCTGTACCTTTGCTGCAACAAACGAGCCAACGCACTCAACGCTAACTGCGAAGCCCAAGTGGCCTTGAGAAATGTTATCGCCTGTCGGAACTCTCTGTTTTTGATCACTTCACAGTTTAAAATCAAATTGACGCCAGAACAAACGATACAGCGATTCGATAAAAAACAAACTGCAGCGTCCCTTAATCGAAGCCAACGCTATTAGAAGGGAATAAATTTCAGTGCATAACAAGTGTGCTTCAGTTCTACAAACCTGCAATGCACGAAGTTTCGCGGTTGCAGTGTGCGTCACAGATCATTCGTCAAGCGCAGCGGCTTCATGCTACAAAACTTTCGCTGCAATATGCACGAGTTCAGAACGTCCAACACAATGTCTCCAATTCCACGCTGCACAGATAGGTTTGCATAACTGCATGACGTTCAGGAATAAAATTTAAAAAAATACCAACAATTTATTACATACTGCGAGCCTGCGTCACAACACTACTAGCAACAAACTTACTGACTGCACCATAAACGTGAAAGTCACGAAGATGTTTAACTGAAAACCACTACTATGTTCCTAAGCGTGCCATGAAGCTCACCCGTCACATAGAAACTTTAACAGCATAGAGATTTCTCGTAAGTCGTAACATACATGTAACGAGCAGTTAAATTTTTGTGATGTGTTTGGTACATCCCGAAGGTGGACGTGTATAGGAAACGTTTTGTGAATACCCATAAAACGCAGTTATTTGCATGGAAACGATAATTTTGATTCAGCCACTCATTTCATTAAAGTAATCATGCTGTTGGCGTGATTACTTTGCTGTTCATGCTGTTGGTTGCAACTAGTCAGTACTGAAATATATTGCATTTTTTAATGTGAGGCAGATATCGTTTGAAGAGTTTTTACTTTTGAAACTTTTGAAACCAAGCTTTTGTTCTTTGGGAAAAAAATTTCGAAAGTTCTGTATTGCTTCTCATTTCTGAACTTTCGTGAAACCGCAACTTATCGAATTTGCTAAAACAATCACAGGTCCATGCATTCAAGGATTTTCCTGTCTTCCCGTTTAGAGAAAATAGTTTGTAGCTGGACAAACACAGTTAGTTTCGAGCAAATGGTTAAGCACCACAATAGAGCTATGTTCCTGATACAACTCGATCTCACAGAAAACGCATCTGACACAAATTCTAAAAATGCTGATTGTGTTCACAAGCTTGAAAAACTGGCAGCAAACATTTAATATTGAGGTTCTCAAGGTACACCCTAATATCATATTTATAAAAAGTGAAAAACACGTTTGGTACAGAAATAAATGTTACTAACTGCAGTTTGTTTTGAAGAACAGCTCCATTTTCGGTAAACCTGTTACACCGTCGCTCAGCAACATGTTCAACTCAAAAACAGAATGTCATGAGTCGGGAAAAACCGGTTTAAACCAGTATGAGGCACTGCCTGATATGGATGAAGCTGGTTGACTGAAATGTTTTCGACATATGTGGCAGCAGAGGCAGTGCAGTGGTGTAAATATATTGTTTTATCATTGTTGTTTATGACATTGTTGGCTTCTTGATCTTACCTGTTTGCGTCTCACAGCCAATATCGAATCATTTGTATGCAAGCTGCTTGCCTTACCTTTTCCTCAGGTCTGAAATAATTCAACGCATGCTCGCGCAGCTCCTGACTGCTTGCTTAACTGCTTGACTGCTTGACTGCTTGCAAAACTGCGATTTCTGCTGGACTTCGATCACTCTCTGAAACTAAGTTGCGGGAATTTGAACGTACCTTGATGTGTGACCAGCTAATGATTCTTTTAGTCTTTGTATTTCGACTTCAAACAAATTGATACCGGTCATTAAAACTATGGGACTCATAGGAGGCCAGCGACAAAACAAGGCATGTCGGGAATCTGACGGCGGAAGAACTGAGGCAACTCTTCAGTGAAGGAAGATGGTGGTTCGATGCCTATCTTGTGCAGGACCGGAGTTAACCAATGAAAAACGGGTTCTTAAGGAAGATACTTCCAAGCATCCTAGGAATGGAAACCCTACAGAAGCAAGGGTCTGTTATTTTCAATCAAGAGTTTTAGACTATAACGTTAGAACACGGGTTCTTAACCTGGGGTCCGCGCAGGTGATTTAAGGTGCGCACAAATGTGATTTTAGGTTAATAGGCTTTGCTCTGACATTTCGATCGCTACTATGACGATTAGGACCTAATTTCAAATATTTATTGCAACATTTCTGCTTGAGGGTACTAGGGGTCCATGACTAACAAATGTTTAAGAACCGCTGTTTTGGAGTTCCGGCTTTCGCTAACATGGGTGCTGTCGATTTTTCCCCAGAAGTAGTGACTTTAGTATGCAAACTTATATTCGCGTTTACATGGGTTGACAACAATTTTTCATTATTATTTAAAAATGACAACATATTTCATTATTTCGGACTTAGGAAGTTTTGAGCTCTTTCAGGACGTAATGAAAATTCCGGAAAAAATACAAAATCCGAACAAAACGTCGCCCGGTTTGATCTTGGAAATGAAGAACTTTGTAGGACTTTGCCGTAATAAACACAGTCCGGGTTTATCACTTTTTGCAAGGGCATACTGTATAATTATCGCCTATGTCAAATAACTTTCTGGACAATAAACTCGCTGGACATACAAAAAAGCTTGGGAGTAGCAAAAAATAAAGCGAGGTCGGAGGGCGATCAGGATTAGACAAAAATAATAGGTATCTTTGAAAGGCTGTTGAGATGAGTTGCTCAAAGCTTTGATAGCCATATAAACCAGGCCCGTAACCAGGGAGGCGCAGGGGGGGCGAAGCCCCCCTAAAATTATTTTCGCCCCCTCTGGAAAAATTTGTTGGACATAGTTTGAAACTATTGGAGATAGTTTAAAAACTTTGGGCCACTTTCAGAAAACTCTTCGCCCCTCCTGGTGTCCCAAGCTGGTTACGCACCTGATATAAACTTACATCAGAAATGTTGTACAAAGTCTGGAACAGCGTTTCTAGGGGCGCGAATCCCTAGTTCCCCTCAAGAAGAAACGTTGCAATAAATAGTTGTAACTGGTCTTAATTTTTTTAGTAGTAATCGAAATGTTTGCAAAGCCTATAAAGTCTTTAAATGGCATTCACGGACCTCTTAAGGGGCCCCATGTTAAGAACTCGTGCAAACTCAATGTCAAGAACCCGTGGTCTAAAATTGAGGCTGCTAACCGGCGGCTCGTGAAGCCATTTTGTGCGGCCCAGCTAGTTTAGCTCTGTACTAGTTAGTTGGCCCGAGGTCACCGTGATAGACAATGGTGTCCTCGGAAGGCCTCACACAAAACGCCGAAACATGGCTTTAGAAACGCTTTTATCGCTCTTGTTAGCAGCTGATGCTGTGCGGCCAGCGGTGACCAGTTAGTGACAAAATGCGGCCCCCAAGAATGAAACGTTGGGCAGACCTGGAGGATTAGACAGCTGCAGTTGTAATGGCAAACGCAACAACTTCACTTGACAAGACAAGGTTCGCTTGTGACTAGTCGTTTCAGTGCTTTGCGGAAGACGATATACGTGCTGGACACTCCCTGCAGTTCTTTAAGTCTGCTTTGACCTGTTCCACTAAATTTTAGATTTGATTTGCTTTCCACGGTTCTTTCACATTTTCTTCAAAAATTGTTTAGTTGCTTTTAGCTTTTTTAACTTTTGTTTTTAAACGATGAAGCCGCCACCAAAGCTTGCATAATGCCATTACAAGGCACTTTTGACTCTTTTACTGAAATTGTAAATTTACTTGAAGCAAATACCAAGGTTAGATATTATATTCTGTTTGGGCGTCGTCATTTGAATTAAGATCAACACAAAAGCACGAAACCAATGGAATGAGGGATGGTAGAAAGCTGCAGTTTTGCATGACACGTTCGCCTTTTTCGCAATTCCATAGAAAAGTGCATAAGTAACAGTTTTAGCAAATGAAGCTAAAGGTGTACCATATTTAGGCAAAAAATATTAGCCGAGTTTGCTTGAAAAAATGTACTTTTATGAAGCATTTAAGCATGACCTAGATTCGTGTAATAAAGCGTGAGGCTAGTCAAGTGGCAGACATTAGCATTTTACAACTTTTTTGGAAGAGAACTTTCTTTTGCAAACTGTGGGCCACGTTTTAATCCACCTAGTGATCAATCTAGTGATCAATACCGGTGAGTCACGCGAAAATTTTGTTCACTTTCATAAATATATTTATGTGCTTTTGTACTTGCTTAAAACATGTCAGCATTTCTGCCTGTCCATGCCGTCAGGTAGAAAACTGTTTTTCCGCAATTGGGCATTTAAAAAAACGCAAACAGGTGAATGTCTGTTGCTCAAAGATGAAACTGTCGGTTACTATTTTCTTGAATGGGTTTTCCAAAAAACAGACAGTTGCTGTTGTTTGCTTTCTCTTAACGCTCACTGTATGAATCACCGTATTGAATCCAGGCCTGGCCTTCCTCAGAAAAATAGGGAGAATGAATAAAAGTGAAGACGACTGAAGTCGCTAGAACTTAGACTGATTCCAGCATTTTAATTTGCTGGAAATCACTTGACTCAAAACAGTCGACAGATTCTTCAGATAATTCCACCTGAAAGAGGGAGCATATTTCGAGATTTCTAGCTTACCCAAAAATATGTTCTGAAAGTAAACCAGCCACTGTTCGAAGTTCGTGAGGCTATAGGTTCAAAATATCTATTGCATGTGCCCATTACAGTTGCAACACATCAGCCGGGAAACTCTCCATTGCACATATGTTTCATTTCTGAATCTGTGTTGTTTTGCCTACCTGCCACCAGTTCAGTTCTCGTATGGGCTAAGCCAGGGGTCGGCAACCTTTTTTGCACTGCGCACCGGTTTGAAACTGAAATTTTTTCGCGGACCGGCCTTCAAAAACCACAAATGTTCAACAATGAATATTTATTACAACTCATGTAAGTTATTACAACTTTGATTTAATAAGAACCTTGAGCTTGTTTTGCCGCAACGAGACGCTCCCACCTAGGAATTATGGAACTCATTGACATCCGCAATATGGCCCTCACGTCCAGTCTGTTTCGCGATTTCGTCTTTGTTGCTGCCATCACAGAAACTCCAGACCAGCATAAGTAGGATGTCAGAAATGGCAGCAAAGTTTTTAATGCTTTTACGGCAAGGTCAGGGTATTCTGGCAACACTTTCTTCATCCAAAACACTGGTAGAGTCTTTGTATGAAAAATAAATTTCAGGCTACGATCATTTGCACCAGTTAAAATAAACCCGTACTTCAAGTACGACTCATTGTTATATTGGCGATTGAAAGAAGCTTTCCTTTGTTTGTGGTTGTGGGCCCCTCATCCTCGACGTCAGACACATGTAGGTAGTGGCAAAAGGCAAAAAAATTTTAATTGCTTTTGTGAGAGCATTGGATATGCGTCCAGCTGTTTGATTGAAGCTTAATTTAAGATTAAGCTTAATCTGACCAACTTGCCTGCATTCAGAAGCACGTGTTTCAAAAACATGAATTCTTAAACACATCAATGAGAAACTAATAACTGAAAAAACACGAGGACTGCTAATAGGCTGTCTTCAAAATTAGCAGATACTTCACAGCTAATTTGCTCCGGCAGTATAATCACAAAATTGAACTATCTGACCCTTCACTTTTTTCATACCTTCGCCTCACAACAAAATGTTCACTCGCTTATCGCTGCTTCAGTAAATTTGGGAGAGATTTTAGCAATGCGCAAATCCTATGTTACACTCAAAAACAGTGGTTCTTAACCGGGGGACGCGCCCGCCAGAGGGGCATCACTAAATTTCCCG
>JGI24158J21664_10012245_pt1 | contig 11376 bp, 7 predicted proteins | sample Ectturendosymbi3_FD_21664 | JGI IMG/M metagenome (IMG submission 21664)
AAGTACAAGCTTGAATCATTGCAAGGAGATGGGAGCAGAACCAGGCAGGCGATCCCTCAAAATGCCCGCTGAAAAGCTAGGGCCTGTAATCATTTNAAAAGNAATTGTTTGCTGTAAGGTTAAAAGTTCTCTTGAATACAGCCAAGCTTGTTTCGAAGCAAGAGTATCACTGCAAGTGAAGTACAATAATACCTTTTGCAGCAAGACATTTCTCATTGGTCATACATTTTTACCATGAGATTCTCAAACGAATTTAGAAGTCTTCTTCGATTTGTCAAAGGCTACCAATATAAAAAACTGACCAATGAGAAGTACTTTTGCTATAAAGATAAAACTAATCAGAAAGCATCAGTCTCAAGAGTTTCAGAAATGCTTGCACCTACCGAACCGTCAATAGCTTCTTCAACCACAAGATTCATCCTCTTTTTTGTTATGCAAAGAGCTATGACGAATAGGATTAGGACCACAATGCCGAATGCGAAAAGAGACCAACCAGCAGAAACTGACACAAACGCTGCCAATAAAACTCCGGTCACTAAGATTCCAAGTATCAGGCATGTTCCTAAAATGCAATGAAGTGACAAATTTGTGGCGGAAGTTTTACGGAAAAGTATAAAACTGTTCGTTCTCCGCTGGGCTTGTGGTACTTGTGACGTCTTGTTGCCTGTATTCTTCGATTTAGAGGCCTCAACGTGTCTCTGCAATATTTATATGTACGGTTGTTACCAATGATAAGCAACTTTTGTTCGGACAAAATATGTCGCAAATACAGATGCGCTGTTGCTGCAGCTTCTTACAAGGCGCAAGCATGACTTCCAACGTGGCAAATTTTTACATCATATTCCAAAGCATCTTTGTGATTTCCTCACCTTCATTTGGTCAAGTATTCCGACAGAAGTGGTCTTGGCTTCTTTGGAAGCGTCCGCCGTTCGTTTCATACTTCCACTTCTGTGGAAAGCAGCTAAGACAACAGAAGAAAAAACTGTTTGCAAACATGTGCTAATACATTGAGACATACAAGAAAGTGTATCCAAAGACGACAGACTCAGTTCAGGCTCACCGCATGACATTTAGGATGAGCGCAAGATTTTGAAAAAGGAAATATGTTCCAAATTAAGTTGATTTATATTCTGTAGCAAGATAGGCATATTGTACCTCCCACTGCAATCTTTTAAGTCCTTTATAAGACTCGCTATATTTTTTTGCTATTTTTACATTTCGTGATGGTGGAGCATGTTCAACTGCAAGCTTCCTCGTTTGAAATAATGTTCAACAGACAACATTATCTGCTCTTTCAAAATAGTTTTGAAAAATGTTTTAGAAGTGAAACATTTGCTGAATTTTATAAAGAGGGAATTGGCTCATCCTCAGGTTCTGACCAAATCTTCTCACCTGGCACAAACTAAATGATCAAGTTTGGTTATATCCATTCGTTGAGACAGAAAACAATATATATTCTTGCGCGCACGTTAACGAAATGTTCGTATTGAAACTAAAATCAGAGAAGTCACCTCGTTTTATTGAGATGAGCTTTATGTTTTTCTTTCGATAGGTAAATGAATGGGAAGGTCCTCTGATGTTCATGTCCTTGCCATAGCGCTAACGAGGAGTTGGAATCTATGTCTAAGGCTAAGGATGTATATCACTGAAATTGTTTAGGCTTTGGCGAAAGCGGGAACAACTCTTAAAATAAAAGAGTAATTTTTCCAATTATATCTGTAGTTTTAATCTATCCTTGATTGACAATAACTTTGCCGTTCAACAGTTGTTCCCTGTTTGTAAACCACTGTAAACTACAACGCAATGTCATAAAACGTGAAGCTAACGAAAAAATTGAAAAACATCTTGAATTATTGAGTGAGTAATCACCACGAAGAATTTGAGCAAAGTGAACGCGACGCTTATCAGATAATGGTAGTACCCAAGATTTAAAAATTAAAATCATCGTAACCGGCTATTAATTTCAAAAAATGACGGTCAAGAATGAAAATCGCGAAACCGGCAACGGTATGTAGCTTAAAATATTTTTTAAAACGTTTTAACGAAATGACTATCATCAAATAGCTCTCAGCAAACACAGCCCCACTGTATGGGATTAAATAAATGTCAAGAAAAAGTAAAATGCCAAACGAACTCTGCGCCAATGAGTCATAACAAATGAATCTGTTGACAGTGATTGGTACTTCATTAGGTTCAGAAATCGATCTCAACCTATCAGTGTTGGAACCTAATTCAGGAATGACGATTTAATAACGTTGGCGCAGAAACTCGGTGCATATTGAAACCAAATCGTCTTCGTCATTTCTTGTACGCAGTCTCCATCGCAAACAATGTATATCAAAGTATTGCTTCAGGCTTATTTTCCGGAAATTCTTGTTATAAATAAAGATAAAATATTCTCGTAAGTCGAAGCCTTTCATTTTATTCTGACTGCAGCCAACCTTTGCATCTGTGAGGTATAGCTGAGCTCAGTCGGGGTTGACCCAGCCATTGAAAGAATGCAAACACGAACGCTCCCAACGCCAAAGCTGCTGCAGAATCAATCTAAGACGCAGAAAAGGATTGGGTCTGGAACACCAACAGTTATACCAGGGGTGGGGAACCTGCGGCCCGTGTGAACATTTGATATGGCCCGTAACAGAGTTTTCGTTCGCAAGTTAGAGCACAAAATCGTGTCAAAACGAAGCAACATGATAACAACAGGTACTTACATAAGTAAATCAAGAAAAGTCCCTCTTGCTCATAATTAGGTGAAGGTACATTTTTAGCATAAAATTAATGAATTTTGCGACCCGCCAGCGATAATGCACAATTCATGCGGCCCGTAGTAGTAAATAGGTTCCCACCCCTGAGTTACACGGTTTGAGTTACACGAACAGGATTCCATACAGCTACCAGCTATATTAGTGAACGGGTTTGGAAACGGGCCTTATCATGTAGCCCGAACCCGGCCCGAGCCCGACATTTATTTTTGAAGCACGATTAGGCCCGAAAGCTAAGTTTACCGAGTGAATCAAGATATGCGCAACCAGTGTTTCTTAAAGTTTTTTCGAAGGGTGTCGTGGTGGAGGTTCAGGGTGTCAACACAATTTTCCCTTCTATGTCTGATATCTTTAACCGACTTTCACAAAAATGCAAGTTTCAATACACCTAATTATTTGAACACCAGATTCACTTTTGACAAAATAATAAAGACAATTTTATAAGTAGAAAGTTTCAGTGTCCATACTCATTCATTCTTTCATTTTCGTGCCCGCTTTTCCTTTGGGGAGGGTCGCAGGGGCAGCAACCCTAGGTGGACCCGAAATACCTCACGATCAACAGCAATTTCAGAAAGTTTCCCTCGGTCCACACCAAGACGGGACCAAGGAAGGTCGGAGATGAAGTCACGCCACCTGGTCCTTGGACCTCTCGATTGCTTTCCCGCCGATGCAGCCAGCAGGACGTGCCGCGTCAATCTTTCCTGGTCGATTCTGGACACATGGCCGAACCAATTAGTTGGGATCTTTTGATTCGGAGAAGTGGCGTGACATTCCGGGCTTTACGGATTTCAAACCTGTGCATTTTGTCACGATGTGTCACACCCTGAACTCTTCGCAAAAATCCCATCTCTCTCACTTGTTCTTGGGAAAGCATTCTTTTAGTCGTTACTCGAGGTTCATGACCACAGACGAGGATCGAAACGAAGACCGATTCAAAAAGAAAGCTTTGCGATCTTTGAAAGCTGCCGTTTTTACCACGGAGCAACAAAGCTCACGTGTAACTGCGTTTGCTTTCGGAATCCGAGTATCAACCCCTTTGTTTCGATTTCTGCAACACGTGAATACCACCGGAAGGTACTGAGGTACTTAAATTTCACCTGCTGCACTGTATTGCCGCTCACTTACTATATACACTGCTTTGGGCGTCTTGAGAGGTATAATACATCGGTCTTTTTCGGGCTGATTTTCGTTCCTGCTTGGATTCACGCAGATGAAAACCGATCAAGTGCATTTTGAAGGCCCTGTTGAGAAGTTGCCAGCAGTACCAAATCGTTCGCAAAAAGCAAGGAGTAGATTCTGCAGTTCCCAAAGGTGACAGCCTCGTCCACTCGGCTAACTGTCTATCCCAGTGGTTCTCAAACTTTCATGAGCCGTGGCCCCCTTCCAAATTTAACTGGCGAATACTTAATATGTCGTGACACTTGGGTTATGCAGTATCACGGCAAAGCTACCCTGTGAAGGCCTCTACTCGTGGTCCCCAGAGAACCGCTCCGTGGCCCCCAAAGGGGAACGATGGCCCCGTTTGAGAAACCCTGGTTCTATCCAATTTATAGGTCTCCAAATTTTTTGGGAGAAGGCCACGTAAGCCATTGCACAACAGTTCGAGCGCCAGACATCTAAAGTAATGTGATTGTTTCGGGATATGTTGCATTCTACCAAATCAACACATTTTTTGTAAATATATTGTTTTTTCATATTGGCTAAATGTGTTTTACGGCCGGATGAAATAGTTTCGTGGGTCGGATTTGGCCCGAGGGATGTAGTTTGGAGACCCCTGGTATAGAATATGAAGAGGAGTGGTGATAGTACGCACCCTTGTCGGAGTCCAACGCTGTGGTGAACGGTTGTTATTTAACTCCGCCGACACGGACACCGATTGTGAGCAGGACTACAGTTACATGACGGCCAGCAACAGGCGGTCTTCAACACCATAAGTTACTCCTGCAACACTCCCCAAAGCTTTTCACGAGGAATCTAGCCATACACTTTCCTGAGGTCGACAAAACATGTGTATACGTCTTTGGCATGTTCCCAAGATTTCTCGAAAATTTGTTGGAGAGTGGAATTTTGTTCTGTTGTGCTACAGCCACGACGAAAACCGCACTGGGTATCATCCAGCTTTGGTTCAATTATTTCGCGGAATCTTTTTACAAGGCTCTTGGCGTACACTTTCCAGGGAGGCCAAGGAGAGAGATGCCAAAGCAGTTGATGCTTCACTCCTGTTTCCCTTTCTGTGTATCGGAATGATCAGTTTGCCAACCATTCGGTGCCCTTGCAAACCTCCATGCCACTTGACACGCACCGAGTCAGCCAAACCATCCGGCGTTCTAAGTTCCCATAATTCGCTCTCAAACCTTTCCCAATCAGCTTTAAGCTCGGATTTAGCAGCGCCATCAGAGAGCTTATTCATGCACAGTTCTACGGAAGCTTTCATGTGTGCTAAGTTAAAACATCCCGCCTGAAAAACTATGCTCAGTTCTGTCAGATGAGGTAGCAATGTAATAGGAAAGCATCATAATGAATTTTTTATTTTCATAAGTCGCAGTAAAACAATGTCCACTGCATCATTTTTAGCTGCTCACAGCCATGGGCCCAATTTTATTGCAAAATGTGAGTGGAACAGCTTGGTGTGAAACCAATATATTACGAAACCTAAAGAGATAAATGTGGGGGGACATGGCATATTATATCTCCACTGTCTGAAAAACTGGGAGGGGCGTCCTCCGTGCCCCCCACCTAATTGCGCATGCTCACAGCTGCTTCAGTGCAGCCCTAATAGCCAAAATCTCACTCCTAGCTCTGCACAGTTGCCTCACTCGACAACTACCTTGCTTTGCATGCGCGCTGCAACTGTCGACCTTGTGTCTTCATTGTAGTCTGATGCCTCGCCAGGCAAGCCGATCGCAGCAGTGAAACAGTAAAACACTTCCATAATTGCATTAAAGTGCTTTCACATTTTCGTACACTGTACAAATCTGCGGAAATATAGCAACAGGCCAAAGCGAGGTGGTGCACATGACAATGCGCAGATACTATTCTTATAATTTCCGCTTCAAACTTGTGTCGGCCTATCATTGCATTCCATATTACAATAGCCACGTGCAGGAAAACATATTTTCTCAAATCATTTTACTTCAATACAAGGCAAAACCATATCATCTTGGCTTTCAGAATTTAGGGTGTCATTGCAAAATTTTAGGGTGTCATTTTGACACCCAAAAACGGCTTAAAAAACACTGTGCGCAACTGCGGGATGTTGGTGGCGCAGCAAAGTAAACATGACAGAATAATTCACAGTTAATAACTTTTAATGAAGATTTAATCAATTCGATTGCTTCAACAATAACTGGCGGCAAAAGTGTCCGTAGTTGTGATATTGTTAAGTGTTAATCCGCACGAGAAGCATGATATCCTGAAAACATGATAACCATGCATGCAAAACTCCATTTCCGCATTTTAATGTCCAGCTTTTCCGAGTTATTTATCTTTAAAGTTTTATAACAAAATGCAAAGTTAGCAGTTGTTGCTTTTTATTTTCATCCGTGGACGGCTTACAAGTGTTCAGTATGGCGTTTCATGTGGGAAGAATATGTCTTTACAATCGTATTTCGACACTAATCTGCGAACCTAGCAAACTACAACACCAGATAAAGTTCTGGACTGTGAAACTGTTGTATCAGTGTTTTCCGAGTTAGAGCACCTAGCGACAACGCTCATACTTCTCCAAAACTCTGCATGTCAAGGTGCAGGTAAGACACCAAATCTTTCAGGATGTCGTTGCAGCTCGCTGGTTAATTTCTGTGCATTTTTCTTCAGCATTTTGCTATATTGCAACAAACACAAGTTCTGTTCAAACAAAGTCAAAGAACATTTTATTTAAAAAATGTAGTGTACGGGTACAGCTGCAGGTGTACGGTTTCATGACATCCAAAATAGCCTTGACCAAAGCATTGGCTTAGACAAGAACAAACTTAGCTTATTAGTCAACGATAACACTATGAAATGTAATGTTTCTCAAGAAAAAAATAAACTACCAAGAATCTATCCACGATGACACTATAGACATAAAAGAAGCTATCTGCGATAGCACTATAGGCAAATAAAGCAGGTTTGTAGGCCATCGTTTCTCAAAACAAGCCAAGAATCACGTAAGTGATTGATCTTTTCGAAGCAACGCCACGGCACGCCAATTTCCTCACCGCTCTCCCTTTCTCAAAATCAGTGTGAGACTAATCCGAGCAGAGAACAAAAGAACGCAGCTGTGTTTGTCACACAAAATCACTATCACTTCACTCACAGCGGTGAGCACAACAAATGTACCTCACAAACGAAAAAATCGTTACTCTGAATGTTATAAAAAAGTTTTGTATGCAGGCCAGAAATATTTTCACAAACTTAAGCCCGAAACCGGCCCGACCCGAAAAGCCCGGCCCGACTTACACTGGTATCGGTTCTACACTGGTATTGGACATCCTGTTCTATACTGGTATCGGACAACCCAACCCGGTAATGCTTAAATAAATTTTTACCCTGTGCAAAGCGGATCACAACCTTTATGTATCGTTTCTTGAAAGAAATTCGAAAAGCAATGCACTTACAACATGTTGTTAAAGGTATTTTAAACATCATAAAGTCCGCACATTTGTGGTAGCTATCGCTTACCCAAGTGTAACGCGTACCACTGACAACTGCGACAATGACTTGTATGGATAACCTAAGAACGTCGATGACCTAGGGTGTAAGAGGACAACGTGATATCAGTGAACACCAGCTGAAGAAACATTGTTGTAAAAGCTAGAACAATTGCTATTCAAACAATCTTTACACTTACTACTATGGTCCATCCCGTCGTTTGTACCTGCGACCACCAACAACTGGTTCAGAAAATTCTAGCTACGCCAATTGTTGCGTGGAAATGCATAGATCTTGACTAAATAAAAAATACTTTTGGAAATGAAGGGGCAGCTGCCTTCGAAGAAGGGATCTGCGGTCAATATGCCAGCGCTGAAATACCCAAGCTTCTCCCCAACCAGCGCAAAGCAGTGGAGGTGTCGTCAATACAGTAATTCACAATTCACGCCAGTGGTCATGATTGATATCGAGCTCTTTGTCGAAAATATGTTTGCTTTTCTTCGGGAAATCGTTTTATCAAGATTTGTTTGTCTTTCATTCTGTGTTTGCCACTACACAGGAACGTTCGTGATGGAACACCAGGGAAAATTTTTCATCCCGAATCAGTTATCTTTGGCCAACGACAGAGAAACCGGCTGACTGGAAAATCTTGGGCATTTTTTGTTCGAAGGTATAGGGAAATTGAAAATTTTGATCGTTTTCTCTATCCTCAATGAGCCTATGTCTTGCACGTTGGCTAACTCGCCTGAAATCTGGTTTCGCCTGAAATCTGGCTCAGCTCACAACAAAGTTGAAAAAAAATTTTTATACATTACCAATTAGTTTAGTAAAACTCCCAATCATTTTTTAAACCGAGTCACTCAATGTATAGATTTTATCGAGGCCAAGCTGCCCCTGTTTCATTTGAGGCGCAATCAATCTTTGCCATTCTTTTCAAAAGTATAAAACTGGGAAAAATCGAGTTTTACTTTCAGTAACACTGTTGTGCATACAAAATAGCTCTTCAACGTTTTCTTCCAAAAGTACAATCAGTGAATAATCAGATCACTCCCGCTGCACTTAAGTTAATGACAGCTTTTTTTCGCCTGACAAATGTATTGGCCATAATGTAACAGGGAAGCGCACGCCCGTGTTGATATATCAACAGGATGACTTTAGCCAATAACCGAGCAGGCGCACACAAAGAGAGGAATGCATCCATCTCCGGCTGAAATAGGGATATGAAATTATACGAACTAACGTCAAAGTAGTCACTTATTGTTATTTCGTCTTTCCTGTTCCCTCAACAAAGATTTTAATCTTTAAATCATACTCACCACTAGCGCAGTAAGTATACGTTTCATGGAAGTATACAATTCGGTAACATTTCGGACAAAATTGGTGATGATTTATTTACAAAGAGGGTCTTTAAAAGGAATTTCGTCACAAGTACGAACAATCTTTTCAGCAAAATACGCGAAAAGCCAGAAGCGACAATGTCTCTTCTTGAAATGCTTCGTTACAAGACTGTATTATTGCTTTGTTGTATCAAGTCTCCTGTGCTCCACATGCAAACCTTATCAACTAAATTTCTACTTTTTCTATGCGTTTGGAATTTAACAAAATTAGTGACTTGAAATGGATTTTTAACATTCAAATTAACTCCAAACAACGTTAGAAAATGTTGACAAATAAGATTTATTTTCGGTTTGCACTGCGCTATCAGTGCTTTCCATCAAGCATTGTAATCTTCGAAGGCTCTTTGCAGTTTCGTTCTATACAGAAAAGAACGGAAACAACCAATTTACAGTTACGTCTAATTGCTCTGGTGGTGAGAACCAGTACGTTGCACATATCGATTGCGCACGTGCTTGAGTAAGTCATTTGAAGACGAAATGTGCTGCTTGCTGGCAACGCAGCCTAAACCATGATATAACAATCCTATGCTAATTACAAACAATCCTCTCTACGTAAAGTACGAGGCGATGTCATACACGAAAAAATTATGGGAGTGATGCGCGCTCTTTGGCTTGTGTTTGCAGTAAGATTGTTTAATTTTTAGCAATTCTGATGCAAAATTACATGGCCAACGCAGGTATTGGTTAGATTTTAATATTTCTACTGCAACATTGAATGGATGGAATTGTGACTGGGCGTTACTTTCATCTGCCGTTTATTTCGGTGCTGCTGTAACTTAACATGTCTTGCATACTCCGAGGTTTTATAAATTTCACGTTTCTTTGGCTGCTTACATTCCTACAGTAGTTACAAACCGCCAGTTTAGTCTTTATGAATCAAAAAAGTCCCCCAATACCCATATCCGGGTATAACACCAGAAATTCGATGGTGCACCGTGTATAACAGGCAGCAATGCATAAACCGCTAACATCAGTTACGTAATTCCATTTGCAAGAATAACTATTTAATACAGTTTGAAATAAGAAGACAGCGTATAAGTGGTCACTTCAAAATTAAATAATGAAATGGGTCCGTACTGTACCTTGGCAGGATATTAGCTTTTCCTAGCTAGACCACTAAAATTTTTATACTTGTAAGTTTTTTTAAGGAAAATGTTAGGTTCCCGGTATAGACCTATAGGGACCCGATTTCTCTGATTCTAGGGACCCGATTTCCAACTCTAGGGACCCGAATCGGGTCCCTAAAACACCTTAAAACTGTACTTGACAGTTGCTAAGTTAAAAGTATAAAATGTTAGAGCATCATTACTCATCCAAACTTTCTGTATCAAGTGTTTTAACAGCGCTTCAATGGTGGCAGTACGCAGTCGAAATTTCGAATGAAAACACTTGAATGTAGGTGAACTATTTAATACAGGGGTTGCGGTTTCAAGCATAGCGTTGAGATGAAACAAGCAGTATGATACCAGAAAGTACAGCATGGGTCAGAGTTTTCAAACTTTTTTGAACCAAGCAACACTTCTTGTATTACTTTCATTTATACTGAAGATTTTAACTGGTGCCAGCGAATAATGACTTCCATAATGAATTTCTTGCGAAACAGCTACAGTCTTCGGTGCAACACTGATTGAAATCACGGCAGGACGTTATTTTTCTGCTAAAATACGTCTTTTCCTACCAACTTCTCGTCAAAGATGACGATGTTACTGTGTTCTGTTCTTTGTAAATCAAATCAGAAAGCCAATCGTCAGTGTCTGAGATCTTAGACAAAAATCGACTACATTCCAACTTGCCACTTTTACGCATGACTCTCAGCGATAATGGAAAATTTGTTTGTGATTCATGAACGAAACTTGCGTTTATTTTGGCATTGTGCTATTTTACACAACTTTTCAATAACTAAAAAAGTAAAAACTACACCTGAGTGACAAAAATACCAAAGCAGTCCATGTGCTGTTTTAAAGTACACTGAACGAGAGTTTTTTTGCATGTCAGTTAGTTTTGAATAACTTTATTTTTGCATTCGTAAATCATAGCAGGCCTGAAAAAAAAGAAAAATGCACGAAAAATACAAATAAGGAATTTAACATTCAAATGCCCAACAACTTCGCACAGTTGTGTGAAGTAACATTTAACCTATAATGGAACATAAATTTTATAGTTCGAAAAGCTGGCAGGCTCCACTGTTTTCACCAACATTTGTAATTCTATGTATTTCGAAAAAAAATACGCTTTGTTCCAACCATTACATAATTAACAGGATCACACGTTTGAAATTTCCTTTGGCTTAGCTTGTAGGGGTTACACCTTTGATAGGAATGCTTTTTATGTACTTTTTCAAAAAGTTTAGGTTTAGGGTTTACGTTTAGGGTGTATGTTTAAGTTTCCGTTTAGGGTTTACCTTTAGGGTTTAGATTTACAGATTAGGTTTCTGGTTTAGGTTCAACTTTTAGGTTAGATATTTGGGTTGATGTTTAAAATTTGCGGTTTTGGGTTTAGGTTTTGGGTTTAGGTTTTGGGTTTAGGTTTTGGGTTTAGGTTTTGGGTTTAGGTTTTGGGTTTAGGTTTTGGGTTTAGGTTTTGGG